>JAABUT010000464.1_pt1 | contig 65770 bp, 53 predicted proteins | sample 5559281 | NCBI WGS metagenome assembly JAABUT01 (sample SAMN10711880, study PRJNA513359) | rock metagenome | isolation source: Antarctica rocks | place: Antarctica: Victoria Land, Ricker Hills nord | collected 2016-01-04 | reverse complement strand
TCACTTTGCATTGAAAGCTAAACTTTATGAAGCCGCTTTAAAAGCGGCAAACGAAGAATTGAAAAGGTTATCCACAATCGTGCTGCCTAAAACCGCTTTTATTGGATAAAGGATGCGTAAGGTGAGTTAGTAATAGTTAAAACAGCAGCAGAAAAGGTTTTTCAGCTATTTCAATAGCATGATGCGACAGGTCTGCACGAAGTTCTGCTATCCGCAGCAGTTCCTGAAGCTCTTTATTTTCTTCCTGTCGTTTCTTATCGTGAATGTCTTTTTTCATCTCGGCAAAATTAGCAATCACTTTTGCCTTTTTATCACAAACATTTATGCCTTGGTTTTCCTTCATCCAGTACAAAATTGTGGCATTGCTTTTAATGCCGTAGATTAACGAAGCTTGTCGCTTGTTAAGCTTACCACTCAATACTTCGTTGACAATTTTCTGCTTAAACTCTTCGTTATAGAATAATTGCTGTGCTCCACGTCGCCTCAAGCTCAGTTTTTTGCTAATTTTACTGTCCTGTTTTAAGTTGACTTATCCACTTTTTTAAAGTCAACCTATTTTCAGGACCATACATTGCCAGGCACTGCCATCATAAATGCCGCAAAGATGTTCCATAGCTGCTTCAGCCTTTCATTCAAAGCCTTCATGTCTTCACTTACTTTACCGTCAAGTACTCTTGCATAAAGCTGCATTGTCTGTAGTTTTTTATGGCCAAGCATTTTACTTACAGATTCAATTGGAACTCCGTTACTTAAAGTTACAGTCGTAGCAAATGTGTCCCGGGCAACGTGAAAAGTAAGTTCTTTTTTTATCCCGTATAAATCTGCAATTTCTTTAAGATATGAATTTACTTTTTGATTTGAAAGCATAGGAAGCAACTTTCCACTATTGCAAACTTTAGGATGATTCTTGTATTTTTCAATCATTGCTAATGCAGGTGGCAGAAGAGGAAGACGTGCCAATATATCTGATTTTGCCGGTTTTTTCAGCTATTTTTTACCGTCAACGCCTATTTCCACATTATCCTGAATGCCTGAAGAAAAACGCTTATGCGAATAAGTAACTTTATTTGTATGTAAGTCAGCAAAGACGGCTCGTCTAATAAATCCAACTGGTAACAAACAATTACTCTTATGCCTGATTTTTTTGCAGCCCAAGATGAGCGAATTTTGCCTGCAAATGTATTCCGTCTGTTATTGCTAAATATTTATAAGCCGCCTGCCGAACCAATTCTTCCGAGTGCAATGCTCCTCTTAAAAGCTAAAATAAAATTTGTGGTTACCCCGAGTTCGGTATACTTGTTATTTGCTTTAAATTTTTGTTAAACGAATAGATTTTGTATAAGAAAGGCTGTATTAAAATTTTGATAATAATTTTTGCCTGCTTTTACATATTTTTACAACAAGTAATTTTAGTAAAAGATATTAGACTTTTTGTTTATTAAAAGTTTTATGTTAGTTAATAGGGTAGTTTAGATGATAATTTTGTTTAAAGATTATATTTTAAAGTATCTACCCTACCAGATTAAAAGGTGCGGCTGCTAAAATGTAAAAGGCGTAATTCGTGCGTTCAGTTTGGAAAGGTCTCTTAACAAATTGATTTATAAGGACTTGTAAAAGTAATACAAATCCCTAACTCTCCGCAGAAAATCAATGAATTAAGAGAAAAAGCCTGTAAAATGTATGTTTTATGGGCTTTTCTTATGTTTCCCCCTCCAAATCTCCTGTTCGGCAAAAGACATCCTAAATGGCACAGAAAAAGCCATTTGCAAAAGTTGTTGCTTCGTTCCTTACCAGTGACCACTTGATTGTGTTTTTCTTCTAATTATAATTAGTATCAGCTAAACAGCATTTACAGGAATTATTAAAATCTATAGCAGCGCCGCCAAAAGCCTGCATACTGAATCCATTCCTCTATACAATACTGGCCGTTTTTTCCACTGTTCTAATGTAACTGCCTCGCTGCTTTGCTTGTCTTTTTCAAAGCTGTCTTCACAGGCCTTGCACAATGCAGCTTCGTGTATAATGGAAGTAATTTCAAAATTGAGGTAAAAACTCCTCGTGTCCATGTTTACCGTACCTACGAAGGCAAGTATGCTGTCAATTGAAATGGTTTTGGCGTGTATAAATCCTTTTTTATACAGGTATACATGAACGCCTCTTTGCAACAATGGTTTTATATAAGAGAACGAAGCATGCTGAACGATGAAGGAATCGGATTTGTCAGGTAAAAGAAGTTCTACTTTAATTCCGTTGGCGGCGGCAATTACGAGTGCAGAAGTTAACTCATCGGTCGGAATGAAATAAGGAGTGGTGATCCGGATTGTTTTTTTTGCCTGGCTGAGCGCCAACAAAATAGTTTCCATGATATAGGGCACTGCAGAGCCGGGGCCGCTGGCTGCAATAGCAATGATAGCATTCCCTTTTTTTTCCGCCGGCGTTTTAAAGTAAAGGTTCCGATCTCCGAAGTCATCCTTACCGCCGGAAAAAAACCAGCCTAAAAAAAATTGTACCTGGAGCAAGCTTACTGCCGGACCTTTAATGCAAACCGAAGTGTCACGCCAGTAAAGATGGTGTTTGCCGTTGTTCCAATAACGTTCATCAATATTTATACCTCCGATAAAACCTACATCGCCATCAATAATTACAATTTTATTGTGATTACGATAATTACTGTTGGCAAGCGTAGAAAAAGCAACCGGTAAAGTTTTTAAAAACTGAATACCGGCAGCGCTGAATTTCTCTGGCAGTTCTTTTATATGATTTGATCCCACATCATCAACAATTATTCTTACTTCTACTCCTTCCTTTTGTTTATTTATCAAAATATCTGCTACCCGGTTGCCTACATCATCAGCCGCAAAAATGTAATATTCCAGGTGAATGTAAGAGCGGGCATTTTCCAGCGAGCTGAATAAAGCAGGAAACATTTCTTCACCATTGTTCAGCAACATTACTGAATTGCCGGTGCTGATTAACGACTGATTTTGGTAATAAAGGTAACGGAAGGGAAAGGCCATGTCGCCGATATCGTTTTCCAGCAACTGCAGCCGTTCTTCCATTTGGGGTTTTAAATGTTTATAGTACTCATCCATTTTTTGCCTGTCTGCCAGCCGTTTCCTGTTAAAAACATGCTTTCGAAACACTGGTTTTTTTCCTACGAAATAGTACACTATCAAACCGGCTACCGGCAGAAAAATAATAACCAGTATATAGGCTAAAGATTTGCTTGGGTTTCTGTTTTCACTTAATATAGTTATAATGACACCAACATACGTTAACGTAAGAGGTACCCAGTACCAGTGAATAATAAAATCTGATATGGCGTCCCAGTTTATCATCATTTTTTTGCGAATAACTCCATTTCCGTTAAATCTTTAACCTGACGGAAGAAAGTTATAAGACCCGTTATAGTAAAAGAAAGCGTTTATAAAAGTTAAAGTTATATTTATTCATCATTAAAGAAAACATGAAAATATCTATGATGCGAATTGCAATGATATCAAAAACAATTATTAGAAGAGATTTGGATTAACTGAATTTGCAATAAGTGTTATTGATTAAGTTACTTTTTTTTAACTATTATCTGAAATATTTTTAGCTTAAAATGCTGTTTTGGAAAGTGGTTAAAGGTGCTGATGAAAAATGGTTTGAACGTGATTACGGAAACGGAATGAACCAACAAATGGTTGATTATTTTGAAGGCATTGAAATAAATATGGAAAAATCAATTCGAAATACTACTCTGTTGCACTCATTTATAGCAGGCTTTTGCAATACCGTTACCTATGTGGCAGCAAATAAAATTTTTTCGTCTTTTATGACTGGCAATATTGTTTTGTTCGCCTTTGATTTAGCCACAAAAGTTGACAAAGATTCCTGGGTTAAGTTGCTTACTTTGCCTGTATTTATATTAGCTGTAATGTTGGGCGCCTGGCTGGCAAATCAAAATAAGAACAAGAATAAGAATAAGAATAAACTCTTATTAACGGAAGGATTTCTATTATTGTTATGTGGGTCGACAGATATTCTGATGCGCATCTGTTCTTTAAATAACAATTTTATTTTTTATTTTCTGACTATGATGATAGTGGTTGCAATGGGATTGCAAAATGCATCGGGAAAGATTTTCAGTAAAGAAACTTATGGGCCCACAACAATGATGACCGGTAATACGGATCAGGCTGCAATTGACCTTGGGCAGCTATTTTTGTCTGATTTTTCCAATCGCGGCATTCGATCAAATTTTAAAAAACAAAAACTGATCCTGGGCGGTTTTTTTACTGGTTGTATATCCGGAGCTGTAGCGGCGAAACAAGCAGGATTAGGTGCTGTGGTTTTTCCCGGGGTTATGCTCCTGTTTTTTGTCTGGAATGCTGTGCCGGCAAAAGACAATCTTAAAAGGCAGTAATATCTAAGGTCATCCTTGCTTTAGCTTTATAAGCAATAAAATGTATTCTCCTGATAAATACACAAGTGAAAGTAATCTGCACGCGTTCTTATAATCCCTTTTTTTAAATTTAAATTCCTGGTATATGTAGGAATAAAAATTTTTTAAACTAATTTCCCCGCATTAACACAAAATTTATTCGAGATGGGTCATCCCTTGCTTCGCAAAAAATCGATTGACAAGATATTGGCAGATGCTGAGGCTGGTGTGCACGATGGCCACGGTGTTTTAAATAAAGTTTTAGGAGTAAGAGACCTTACCTTCATGGGGATCGCGGCCGTGATTGGTGCCGGTATATTCAGCAGTATTGGCAAAGCTTGTTATGATGGAGGCCCTGGTGTTATTTTCCTGTATATTTTCACTGCTGTTGCCTGTGGCTTTGCAGCACTGTGCTATGCAGAGTTTGCTTCCACAGTGCCTGTTTCAGGAAGTGCCTACACTTATTCTTATGTTGCCTTCGGCGAAATTTTCGCCTGGATTATTGGCTGGGATCTATTGATGGAATATGCCATCGGAAATATTGCCGTTGCTATTTCATGGAGTGATTATTTTACCGGTTTGCTGGATAAAGCAGGTTTGCATATTCCCGGTTGGCTTACGATGGATTATTCTACTGCCCATCGTGGTTTCGCAGAGGTCAGTAATTTGGTGTCAAAGGGACAGAATATGGTGTCAATTGATCCAAACATAATTTACCGGTACAATGCGTGGGTACATGCTCCCAGGCTTTTTGGTATGTCTCTGATTATGGATTTGCCTGCCTTATTGATAGTTGCCCTCATCACTTACATTGTATTTATAGGCATACAAGAGTCACGCACTGCAAGTAATATCATGGTAATCATTAAACTTGCAGTAATTTTCCTGATTATCGTTTTAGGCGCATACTACGTACAGCCCGAAAACTGGACTCCTTTTTCGCCAAATGGTGTCTCCGGTATTTTAAAAGGAGTATCGGCAGTGTTTTTTGCATACATTGGTTTCGATGCTATTTCCACAACTGCCGAAGAATGTAAAGATGCTCAAAAAGACCTGCCGCGGGGTATGATTTATTCTTTAATTATTTGCACTGTACTATATGTGTTGCTCGCTTTGGTATTAACAGGGATGGTAAAATATACAAAGCTGAATGTAGGAGATCCGCTTGCATTAATTTTTGAGGCAAGAGGCATGAGATGGATTTCAGGAATTGTAGCTGCAAGTGCCGTAATAGCCACAGCAAGTGTGCTGCTCGTCTTTCAGTTAGGCCAGCCGCGCATTTGGATGAGTATGAGCAGAGACGGCTTGTTGCCTAAGATATTTTCCAAATTGCATCCTGTATATAAAACGCCATCTTTCTCAACTATTCTCACAGGCTGCCTGGTTGCCATTCCGGCCTTATTTTTAAATCTTGATGTCGTACTTGCTCTTACCAGTATTGGTACTTTGTTTGCTTTTGTATTGGTTTGCGGTGGAGTTTTGGTATTGCAGAAACAGGATAATAAACCCGCTTCAAGATTTAAGGTGCCATTTGTAAATGGTAAATATATAATTCCGGTTATGTTTATAGCGGCAGTTACTATTGTTGCCTATACGGCTCCGGCTCACTTTAGCAATATATTTTCTAAAGAAGGTTTTCCGATGCTTCTTTTTTGGATAGTTGCTGCGATTGTCAGCATATTTTCGTTTAAAAATTCATTTTCATTAATACCGGTTCTCGGCTTAATCAGTTGTTTTTATTTAATGGCGCAGGAGAGCCATACGAACTGGCTTCGTTTTCTGATTTGGTTAGCCGTTGGTTTGATAGTTTATTTTACATACGGCTATCGTAAAAGTAAATTGGCTTTAAATACAGAATAAATGGAAAATAGTATAGAATATCTCAAAGAGAAATGGAAAAAGTTAACATCATTCTCAGGAAAAGAGGAATTGAAAGAGCAACTGTGGGAGGAAATTGTTTATCGTTATTCAGGGCAGCACAGGCATTATCATAATTTAAATCATATCGCGCATTTGTATAAGTTAATGGATAAACATATTGACAAGATCACAAATCGGCTGTCATCGGGTTTGCCATTATGTATCATGATATAGTATATGATACTTATAGCCCCGACAATGAAGAACAAAGTGCAGCTTTTGCTGAAGCACATTTAAGGCAAATGAATGTAAACAATGCACTTATCGGTAATGTGAAAAGATTTATCGAGTCTGCAAAAGATCGTATAATGCCTGAAAACCTTTCTTTACAGAATGATCTTTCATTTTTTCTTGATTTTGATATGGCTGTTTTAGGAGTCGATGAGCAAATGTATAAGTTGTACAGTGAAAAAATCAGGGAGGAATATGCGAGGTATCCTGATCCTATATACAGGCAAGGGCGCAAACTTGCCCTGCAAAAAGTGCAGGCTTTGGAAAACATTTTTTTTACAGAGGAATTTCGTCAGGAAATGGAACAAAAAGCCCGTGAAAATATTAACAGTGAAGTAAATCTTTTGTAAAACAAGAAACATTCGTACAGTTTTTTGATTTCGTACCTTTGCATATTAATTTTAGCTATACATGAAGTACGAGGTTGGAGACGATATTATAGTTGTTCACAGCAATGATGAAGGGAAAGTAATAGAAATAGTGAATGACAAAATGGTAATGATTGAGGTAAAGGGAGTAAAGTTTCCTGCTTACATGGATCAGATAGATTTTCCTTATTTCAAACGTTTTACCCAAAAGAAGTTAGTTCCTGAGAAACCTAAAGCTAAGGTATATGTAGACCAGGTTGCAAAAGAAAAACGACGGGATGAAGTAAAAGTAGCTGATGGAATTTGGCTTACTTTGTTTCCCAAATTTGAAACTGACATTTTTGGTGATGATGTTGTAGACCGTTTTAAAGTGTACTTAATAAACCGTACAGAGATCGCTTACGAATTTACTTATAAATTAAGCTTTCTGGGCAAGACGGATTTTGAAATTACCAGCGATCTTGCCTCCTTTAAGGATTTTTATCTTCATGATGTTGCATTTGAAAACCTGAATGACAATCCTTCGTTTGATTTTGAATTCAGGTTATTACAGCCCGATAAACATAAGGCAGATTTTTGCGAAGCGCATTTTAAGATAAAGCCGAAACAGATGTTTCAAAAGATTGAAGAGTTGAAAGAGAAAAACCTTCCGTCAATTAATCATCGCTTGATTGAAAAATATCCGGATAAAGCGTATGAAGAGGATTTACTCGATTTATCAAAGCTATCTTCTGCGGGGTATAAAGTATATGACGCGGGCAAAGCAAGGCAACACCTTGATCCTGCAAGAAGTGTAATTGATCTTCATATTGAGAAGATAACTGACAACTGGAAAGGATTGAGCAACTTTGAAATTATAAATTTACAATTGAAGGAATTTGAAAAATGGTATTATTTAGCTGTTGCACATCATCTGCCAAATCTTATTGTTATTCACGGAATAGGTAAGGGGCGGCTGAAAGAAGAAATACATGAAATTCTTAAAACTAAAAAAGAGGTAAAATCCTTTGTAAATCAATACGATCCCAGGTTTGGTTACGGGGCTACTGAAATATTTTTTGAGAACAATTGATTTGGAACAAAGAGGCACTGCGATAAAAAGGAAGATGAAAATTTTTTTAAAGATAAAGATCGTTCGGAAATTTTATTCAATAAAATAATCTCTAAGCCTCCCTTTAGTCACAAGGCTCTTAGAGGTTCAAAGTTTTACTACCAACTGAGCTATCGCCCCTGGAAACAGGGGAGGAAAGTCTGGACAGCATAGAGCAATCCACCGGTGAACAGGCGGCTGTTCTGTAACAGGAGCAAGAGATAGTGCCACAGAAAATAACTACGAAGCTTCTTTAGCCCCTCCTTTGGAGGGGTTGGGGAGGTCGTAAAGGTGAAAATGTGGGGTAAAAGCCCACAGCGCCATTAAGTGATTAGCGGTGCGGGTAAACCTTAGATGCTGAAATGCCATGTATAGGATTGGTTTGAGAGCTGCTCGTTCGAGTTCCCATTTTATATGAGACACCATCCAGGGTAGGCAGAAACAGGTGTTTCAGTAATGAACATCGCAGATAAATGATAGCCACGAACAGAATCCGGCTTACGGGTTGGTAGTTTTTTTATCCCTGTTGTATTAGTGCAACAGGGATTTTTTATGTTTAAAAGACTTAACACATAGGCACAAAGGTTCAATAGAAAAAGGTTTAACACATAGAGACATAGGTTCAATAGGAATCATAGAAAAAACAAACATCTTCTATGTGCCCTCAAATATCTATGTACTATGTGTTTCAAAAAAATCAAAAAAAGACTCTATTACCATTAGCAACGCTTAGCAACAGAGCTTTTTTATTTTAAAAAAAATAATTTACCTGGTTTCTTCTTTCAGGCTTACTGAAACATTATTTACACTTTTCTCACCTAAAAACATTTCATATCTTTTGAGAATGTCTGCACTTTGTTCTTTGCCGTTAACTATTAATTTACCATTCTTAAATTGTACCGATACATTTTTTCCTGTAGTAAGGCCATCTATTTTCAAAGCCGCTAACAGTGCATCTGAATTTTCACCGATACCATTTTCTGAAGTATTTGTTTCGGTTAATGCTGTATTTAAAGTGCCTGGTGCAATTTTCTGGTTTATGATAGTTGAAGGTGTGCCGGGATTATCTTTAGTGTGCCAAACATTTGCAAGGGTGGGCGCTATTACCAGCGATACGATTGACATTAATTTTATCAGGATGTTCATAGAAGGACCTGAAGTATCTTTGAACGGATCACCAACTGTATCCCCGGTAACCGATGCTTTGTGTGGCTCTGATTTTTTGTAATGCATGGTGCCGTTAATATCAACTCCTTTTTCAAAGCTTTTCTTAGCATTGTCCCAGGCACCGCCGGCGTTGTTTTGAAATATTCCCAGCAATACACCACTTACAGTTGCGCCGGCAAGAAAACCGCCTAAGGCTTCGGGACCGAAAGCAAAACCAATAATCAGCGGGGAAACTATTGCAATAGCGCCCGGCAACATCATTTTTTTTATAGATGCTTCTGTTGATATAGCAACGCATTTATCATATTCAGGTTTACCCGTTCCTTCCATTATGCCAGGTATGGTTCTGAATTGTCTGCGGACTTCTTCAACCATTGCCATAGCGGCTTCGCCTACGGCGCGTATAGCCAGCGATGAAAATAAATAGGGGATCATTCCGCCAACAAATAAGCATGCTAATACATCTGCTTTATAAATATCAATTCCCCTAATGCCTGCAATACCTACAAATGCAGCGAATAAAGCCAATGCGGTTAGTGCTGCAGAAGCAATGGCAAAGCCTTTACCTGTAGCAGCAGTTGTATTTCCAACGGCATCAAGAATGTCTGTTTTTTCGCGAACTTCTTTAGGCAATTCACTCATCTCTGCGATACCTCCTGCATTGTCAGCGATAGGTCCGAAAGCATCAATTGCGAGTTGCATAGCAGTTGTCGCCATCATGCCTGCAGCAGCTATGGCAACGCCATACAAACCAGCAAAATGGTAGCTTCCAAAAATACCGGCAGCTAAAACAAGTATGGGTAAAAAAGTACTTTCCATGCCTACAGCCAAACCACCTATTACGTTTGTAGCATGGCCCGTTCCCGACTGGCGAATGATACTCTTTACCGGACCTTTGTGCATAGCCGTATAATGTTCTGTAATGATACTCATTAAAGTGCCTACGACCAATCCTACCAGGATTGATCCCATTACACCATATTTTGTAAAATGCCCAATACTTTGCAGTTGCTCACCTATTGGCCTGATATCTCTGCTCAGGTACATATCACCATCGGGCAATATCCAGTTCACTAAAAAATAAGAAGCAATAGCGGTTAAAATAATTGAACCCCAGTTGCCCATGTTCAAAGCTTTCTGAACAACGGCAGTATGTAAACCATCTTTATCATTGATACGAACAAAAAAAGTGGCTAAAATGGAAAAGAGGATTCCTACGCCGGCAATAAGCATTGGCAATAAAATTGGTGAAAAGCCGGAGTAACCATCTGCAAGTGCATCTCCGGTATTTGTTGTTACCTCGTGACCTAATACAATAGTTGCGAGCACTGTGGCTACATAAGATCCGAAAAGGTCAGCTCCCATGCCTGCCACGTCCCCTACGTTATCTCCTACATTGTCGGCAATAGTGGCGGGATTGCGCGGATCGTCTTCAGGAATGCCTGCTTCCACTTTACCTACGAGGTCGGCGCCCACATCTGCAGCTTTAGTATAAATACCCCCGCCAACGCGCGCAAACAATGCAATACTTTCTGCTCCTAATGAAAAGCCGGTCAAAACTTCAATTGCACGCGTTACATCAGCAGAGTTAGACAAGGCGCCCGGAGCGAAAGTTTTGATCAATATAATGAACAGCCCGCCTAATCCTAAAACGGCCAGTCCTGCAACACCCATGCCCATTACAGCACCGCCGGTAAAAGAAACATGTAATGCTTTTGAAAGGGAGGTACGGGCAGCATGTGCTGTGCGAACATTAGCTTTGGTAGCAACGCGCATACCTATAAAGCCTGCCATAACACTAAAGAAAGCGCCAAGAAGAAAAGCAATGGCAATAGACCAGTGAGAATCAGGATTCCTGCTTCCCATAAAGCCAAGAAGTATGGCAACGATAATACCAAAATAAGTAAGAATCTTATACTCAGCTCTTAAAAATGCCATTGCCCCTTCCTGTATATATTGGGATATTTCTTTCATCCGCGGACTTCCTGCATCCTGCTTAGATACCCAGTTAAACTGAATAAATGTGTAGAGCAGCCCAATAATTCCCATTGCCGGAACGGCATAAATCAATTTGTCCATATCAATCGTTTCTTGGTTTTTTAAGATGGTTTCAAAAATAGGATAAAACAGCTATATTAACACTTTATTAATGCAATCATTATTTCAATAAATTTAAAAAAAAAAGATATTCCGCTTGCAGAGACTGTATAGAAACGCAATTTTAAACGACGTTTATAGCAGTTTGTAAAGACACAGACTGCGGCAACACACCCTTGACAGTGTCCTCACCGTCAACTTTCGAAACCCATACACAAATTCTAAAATCATTTCCTGAAAGGCTGTAAAAAGCTGTTTAAAAACATTCTTTACCTTCTGTTATAAAAGGTTGCTGGTGAGACACCAGCAACGGCTCGCAAAAAAGACACCGGTAACGGCTTTAACAACTGCAATTGGTGAGTTCAACACCTGCTTTTAAGAACTTACAAAAAGAAAAGCCCGCCCTAAATTTCCAATAATATCTCCTGCAATCATAGCTTCCTGCGATATAGTTCTCACAGCAATATCCGCGGCCAGCCCATGAAGGAACATTGCCATAAGACAGGTTTCTTTTGATGAATATCCTTGTGCCAGCAGACCTGTAAGTATACCTGTAAGTACATCGCCGCTTCCTCCCGTAGCCATGCCGGGATTGCCGGTACTGTTAAAATATATTTCACCATCCGGGCAGGCAAGTACGCTGTAATGGCCTTTTATTATAATATAAATAAAAAATTTTTGCGCATATGACCTCGCCACTTGTATTTTTTCCGGTTGATTTGCTGTTTTCCCAAATAGCCTTTCAAATTCTTTGGGGTGCGGGCTAAGAATACTTCCAGGTGGTAATTCGCCCAGTAATTCCTGGTTTGCTGAAAGTATGTTTAATGCATCTGCATCAATCACTATTGCGTTATTAAAATGTGATAATACATTTTGCAACAGCATCGCTCCTTCCTTTTTGGTTCCGATACCAGGGCCTATTCCTATTGTTGTATATTTTGTCCACTCAAGGGTTTCTATATCCTCATGAGGCATTGCCATAGCTTCGGGCAATGCTGTTTGAATGATAGCAAACTGGTCTTCAGGTAGCATAGCGCTTACCAATCCTGCACCTGCACGTAAACATGCTTTTGTGCACAAAACAGCCGCACCCATTTTCCCTTTTTCTCCTGCAATAATGAGTGCATGACCGTAAGTGCCTTTATGCGAAAAATTTTTTCTTGGCTTATACACCTGTTTTATCAATTGCAAATCTGAAAGCACATAAGTTGAAGTAACCGCAGGTAAGTACTCTTTAAGTAAACCAATGTCGAACACATTAACATCACCAAAAAAAATTGCGTTTTCGGGAAACAAAAAACACAACTTCAGCATTTGAAAAGTAAGCGTATAACTGGCTTTTATTATTACCTCTGTAGTGGTTGCTTTGTCGCAAAGCATGCCACTGGGCAGATCAATAGAAATGACAGTTGAACGGGATGAATTAATGTGCTGCACCAGGGAGGCTGATAAACCTTCAAGAGGACGATTTAGGCCGGAACCGAATAATGCATCAATAACAATATTGTTTTCATCAATCTCAGGAAAGAAGTCTAGATGCTGAATGAAATGGATCTGAACCGGGCAGGAGTGAAGCCGGTTAAGACTTGCCTGGAAGTCCTCGCTACCTAAAGCCCCTGATTCTACTATGTAAACATCGCACGGGATACCTTTATCTGCCAGTTGACGTGCGATAGCTAATCCATCTCCGCCATTGTTTCCTTTGCCGCAAAAAATTGTAAAGGTTTTGTCTTCAAATCTTTCTTCTATCCATGCGGTACATTTAGCGGCTGCTCTTTCCATTAAATCTAACGAACCGACCGGCTCGTTTAAAATGGTAAACTCATCCCATTTTCGTATTTGTTCTGCGGATAAAATTTTCATATAAAATTGACTGTGTCAAATATACTAGTGTAGCAAATAACATAAGCAGCAATAGTACCTTCATTTTAAAGGTTTGATTTTTATAAAATTCATGTCTTATCTTTGTATTGAACAAAATGCAAAAATGGAAGCATCTCTAAAATACAAGGTATCAGAAATATTTTCAAGGTATAATTTTTCAAAAGAAGACGCAGGTTTTATTTCTGAGGTATTGAGTGAGATTGACGAGCGACAGAATCGAAAGCTTGAGATGAGCAAAGAGTTATTTTTAACTCAAAGAGATAAAATTGACTTAGTTGACAGGATACAGTCAGTAGAAAAATCAATTATAAAAACTGTTTACATAGTTGGTCTTGTTCAATTTTTAGCAATCGTAGCATCTGTACCTGCAATTATAAATTTTATCATTAAGTAAATGATAGTCTTTCACGAATATCAAAATAGTAATTTTCCTTTTTATTTTTCCCCATTAATCCAAAGGCTTTTCAGGCTCGGCTTTTTTACTATTGGTGAAAACAGTTCCGATCTTCATTCCGCTATAAATTGCTTTATTAAATCTATTGCTTAATATTATAATTGTTGCTGTATCATTTATTAATCGTGTAAACACGGTATTATTGCCATGCCACCATCCATTGTGATAGATGATCTTCGAATTGGGCAACATCATCAGCCTCCAGCCAAGACCGTAGTTGTGCATTGAAGGCCTTTCAAGACTGTATGGTTTCGTTGCCTCTTCATAAGTAGCCTGCGAAACAACGCGGTTGTTGTACAAAGCCTGGTCCCACAAATACATATCGCGAACAGTGCTGTAGACATTTTTGTCTCCATAAATGCAATCTATAGGTTCCAATGGAAAAGGACGGTTATTTGGTTGATAACTAGGCTGATAATTAGCGGAATCTTCCTTTGAAAAAATAAAGGTATGGGTCATGCCAAGTGGCGTAAAGATGGTATTTTTCATGTACTCGGGAAAGGGTTGTCCTGATACTTTTTCTACTATAAGGGCAAGCAATGCAAAATTAGTATTACAATAATGGAAGCCGCGGTTGGGATAGCCATAAAGGGCAGGTTTCTTATCTATCATAAATTGCAACATGTCATTGTTGGTTGCAATTCTTCTTCTCCAGGCCGGGTCCTGCGTCATAAAATAAACATAGTTAGGCAACCCGCTGCGGTGGCTCAACAACATTCTTACCGTTATTCCCGGGTAGGGAAATTCAGGAAAAAACACCTGCAGAGAATCATCGAGACGAAGTTTATTTTCTTCCCATAATCTCATAATTGCTATTCCTGTAAATGTTTTTGATACAGAGGCCAGGTGAAATGTTGTCGAGGGTGAGATGGTATCTTTGGTAACAGGATTTGAATAACCATGATAATCTTCCAAAAGCACTTCTCCATTTTTAGCCACCAATATACTGCCATTAAAAGCATGCTTTATTAAAATGGAATCATACATGTGCCTCACTGCCGCTTCATAGGTTTCTTTTTCAAAAGGAGTCAGTTTTCTGTAGTTGAATTCGCCCGTAGCTCCCGCTCTTACATATTTACCATTTTCTTTTTGCTTACAAGCCAGCAACGATGCAATAAACACTATAAAAAATAAGAGGTTTTTCAAAAATTTTTATTTTTTAATTGGCGCAAAAATAGGGGGGAAGCATTAAAATGTTTTCCTTATACAATTAACGTATGCTTAATATTTTACCTTATCCACATTGCATAGGGCGAATGGGGGAAAATTAAACGACAGAAAGAAAGGCAAGAGAGTTTATTTAACCGCTGACTCGAACGCAGTCTATACAAAAGCGTCCCAGCTTGCCCATTTTGTCACACCATTCTTCAAAACTATTAGGTTTAGACACAAAGCAGCTTGCGCCTAATTCATAGGCTCGCGCAACATCTTTTGAAGCTTCAGAAGTTGAAAAAATAACAACAGGAATTTTACGCAGGTTGTCATCCTGTTTTAATTCTTCCAATGCTTCAAGTCCGCTCTTGCGGGGCATATTTAAATCAAGAATTATCAGTTGAGGAAGATCTCTTGAATTAGAAATATTAGTTATTTTCTTTAAATAATCTTTTAAAACCTGGCCATCACCCACTTCATGAACGTAAACCGGCAACTTGTTTTTAATAAAACAGTCTTTTGTTAGCTGTATATCATCACTATCATCATCCGCTATCATTATTCTAAAAGGCTTTGTAAAACTTGTACTCATAAAAATTTAAAGGGAATAAAAATGTTATTTTATTTCCTTCTCCAAAAAATATTAATACTTCTTAATAAAAAAAACAGTATTTACTTTTTTTGATTTTTATTATGTCGGCATCAAAATGGTTAATGTGTTACTTTCGCAAAAAAGACACCAGGTTTAATGGATAAACAATTGACAAGTTACCCGAAAGAAAAAATAAATATTTTGCTTCTTGAAAACATCAGCCAAAAAGCAGTGTCAATTTTCAGAGACAATGGTTACAGCAATGTACAAACCATTTCGGGGGCATTATCTGAAGATGAATTGACGGAGGCTGTAAAAAATGTTCATTTGTTAGGCATCAGAAGTAAAACGCAGGTAACAGAAAAAGTACTGGAGTCAGCAAAAAAATTACAGGCAATCGGATGTTTCTGCATTGGTGTAAACCAGGTAAACCTGAGGGCAGCAACCCGGCTCGGCGTTACTGTTTTTAATGCACCATACAGCAATACAAGAAGCGTAGCCGAACTTGTTATTGGTGCTGCAATAATGCTCATACGCCGTATTCCTGATAAAAATAAAGCTGCTCACGACGGTATATGGCTTAAAGAATCCAAAGGCAGTTATGAGCTTCGCGGGAAAACGCTCGGAATAATAGGGTATGGAAATATTGGCAGCCAGTTAAGTATACTTGCCGAGGCATTGGGCATGAAAGTTCTTTTTTATGACATAGAAACAAAAATGCCTTTAGGCAATGCTATTGCTGTAAAATCTTTGCACGAACTGGTGTCAAACGCTGATATTATCTCTCTGCATGTACCGGAGACTGCAGTTACACAAAACCTGGTCAACAAAGAACTTTTAGGCGAATTTAAAAAAGGATCTATTCTCATCAATTATGCACGCGGCCAGGTAGTAGACCTCGATGCGCTTGCTGTTGCCCTTAATGGGGGCGATATAAGTGGTGCGGCAATAGACGTGTATCCTGCAGAGCCAAAGAAGAACGGCGACAAATTTGTAACCCCCCTGCAAAACCTTGCTAATGTTATTCTCACCCCGCACATCGGCGGCAGCACGGAAGAAGCGCAACAAAATATTGGCGAAGATGTAAGCAATAAACTTTTTCAGTTTTTAGAAAAAGGCATAACAAATGGTTCGCACACCGTTCCGCCACTTGCTCTTCCTCCGCAGGAAGGTACGCACCGGATTTTGCACATTCATAAAAATGTGCCCGGTGTTTTGAGCGCTATCAATACGCAGCTTTCTATGCATGGCATAAATATAATTGCTCAATACCTCAAAACAAATGACGACATCGGATACGTAGTGCTTGATGTAAATAAAAAACTGTCAGGCCAGGCGGTTGAGTTATTAAAAGAAGTAAAAGAAACCATAAAGGTCAGATTGCTTTATTAGATTAAATTACATTTCAAAAGTTCTGATTTCGTCAGGTTATTTGCGATGGCAGGTCATACTGTGTTCCGTCAGGCCCGAACTAAAGCTGATTTATTTTCTTTTCCCGAAGATAAGATTTGTTGTTGATAGCATTCCGTCGCTCTGGAACTGAATCTGAATAAGGATTTGCTGCTGATCACTCATTCATCTTGCTATTGCAAATACTTTTGTTCTATGTTCGTGCCTTTTTACTTTATTCGTTTTAATTGAATATTTTTTCCATTCTCATGAGAAATAAACTCAGTAACGTTGTTATTGCTGTCTTTGATAAATTCAATTATTACATTAAAGTCTTTCAAAAAAAATTCTGTTTCGTTAATTGCGTAAATTGGAAGTTTTGGTATCGATTGTTTTGAATTACCTTCTGCATACAACTGACCTTTTGCTAATGTAATTGAAATGTTTGTTTTGCCATCAGTGTATATACCCACATATTTTTCAAGTATAAAATCAGGAATGTTAGTAACGGCTTTTTCTTCTTGCCAATTTGAATATGGCAAGTTGAATACTATAGATGAAATACCTATTGCTACTGGCATTAAACTGTTTCCGTAATTTCCAACGTTGTTTAATAATATTACCGTTACATCATCTGTAGGATAATAGAAAAAATCAGAAGTAAAGCCCAACAACCCGCCACTATGTCTTACATAAGTTCTTCCATTTAAAGAATCTACAAAAAACCCATAACCGTAATTATTTTTTAAAAGGTATAAAAGCCTGTTGCCATGAAGCATCCGTCATCAGTTGATGATTAGCTATTGCGGTCGTCCATTTATATAAATCGGTAGTGGTGCTATAAATAGCTCCGGCGGAATAATATACAGTTGAATCAATAGTATGATTGAGTTTAGAGCTATCGCCATGCAGAACCACATATCCTTGCGCTTTATTAGTATCATTCAAATTTCTAAAATCAAAGCCGGAATGATGCATTTGAAGCAGATTAAAAATCAGGTTTCGTACAACTGTTTCATATGGTTTTCCTTCAACTTTTTCTATTATCATTCCCAATAAAAAATAAGCTGAATTATTGTATTCAAATCTTTTACCCGGCGAAAATTTTAATTTTCTATTTTTAAATACTTCCAGCACTCTTTCTTTTGATACAGGATAACAAATGATAGCAGTATCTTCTTCACCAATATCATCAGTATAGTCATAAATGCCTGAGGTATGTGTCAATAAATTTTTAATGGTTATTTTATTGCCCTTAGGATAGTTGGGAAAGAACTTACTTAATTTATCATTTACTGAAAGTTGACCTTCTTCCTGTAGTTTTAATATCACAATACTTGTAAAAGACTTTGTGATAGAACCAATTTGGAAAATTGTAGTTGTGTCATTTAAAGAATGATTGGAAACATTTTTAAAACCGTATCCTCTGTTTAATAAAATTTTACCTCTTTTAGCAATGAGTGCTGTGCCGTTAAATTTATTGGCAGCGTTTGCAGAAGAGAGATATTCGTCTAACCTTTTTATTATTAACGTATCTGTTGCTTTTTGTTCAAAAGAACCGAGTGATATTAAAGAAAATAAAAAAAGTAGGAATTTAGTCATATTGAATTTTGAAGCGAAGGTTGTTTTTTTTGCATGATGTACAACGTAGGGATTGTGATCAGAACGAGTACAATTTTAGCCGCTTTAAGTTTTTTTGTCCCGGTTTAATTACTTTCATTTGTTGTTGTTGATCTATTTTATAGTTCCCTGATATTTACATCTGCATTGAATAAAAAAGAGAAGTTATACAATAAACTTCTCTTTTAGTCATTATTAAAAATAAATCAACCTGTAAATTGGTTCCTTTAAAAATTCATTTCATCCGCACTCGGTCCATAACTTCCGGGTATGGGGATATTAAGCAATCGCAGGTATACGCCCAATTGAGCACGATGATGAATGGTTTGGGCAAATGAATGACGTATTACTTCGTACTTAGTCATAACATTATATACCTGTTCTCCATTTCTTAAAGTCCATTCAGGCAATAGGTCTTCTTCTTTGGCTTCACTTAAAGCTGCTTTCCCTTCGGCAAACGATTTTTCAAAAATTGACAGTAATTCTTCGGTGCTGCCGAAAGGAGTAGGAGTGTAGTCCATCTTCGAAAAATCCAGTTCTGAAGTAGTAAGTGCCATTTTTACCCACGATGGCAGTTCTGCAATATGAACTGTCAATTGTTTCACAGGCATGCTTTTTTCGTGTGGCTTCCAATCAAATTTGTCAGCCGGTACACGTTCAAGCATTTTACGTGTTATTGCAGCTTCCTGCTCCATTTCTTTTAATAATAATGGAATAATTTGCATAGATGGTTAAGTTTTTATATCTGCAAAGAAAAGAGATATGATTTAAAATGACAGCAGTTTTTTACGAAATAAAGTTTTTTGTTTTTGAAACACATAGAGACATAGATGTTTGAGGAAACATAGTTTTCCATGATTCTTTTTGTATCTATTGAACTTGTATTTAAATTCCTTTACACACTTTTTTTAAACACATAGAGACATAGATGTTTGAGGAAACTTAGTTTTCTATGATTCTTATTGTATTTATTGCACCTTTATTTAAATTCCTTTACACATTTTTTTTGGACACAAATAAACATAGAAGCTTAAGAGCACGTCAAATTTTTTCTATGATTTCTATTGCCTCTATGTATCTATGTGTTTAAAATGTTTTGCAGATTGGATATTTAATTAGCTGCACCTATTTTTTTCAACAGTTTCATGTTCTCTCTTTTATGGATGAACTGGTAAACCAATGAATAGATAACGGGCAGGATAAGGAGAGTCAGAATAGTAGAGGTAACCAATCCGCCTATTACCACCACTGCAAGCGGTTTTTGAGTTTCACTTCCTATACCTGTGCTTATAGCGGCAGGCATAAGACCAATGGCTGCCATAAGCGCTGTCATTACCACAGGGCGCACCCTGGAAATAACACCATTTAAAATAGCTTTATGAAGGGGTTGATGTTCTTCAAGATTTTTTCTGAAAACACTGATTAATATCACTCCATTTTGGATACATACGCCAAACAATGCAATAAAACCAATACCTGCACTTATACTGAAATTAATGCCTGTAAGGTGAAGCGCAAGGATTCCGCCAATTAATGCAAAGGGTACATTAAGAATAGTAAGAATAGCGTCCTTTACGTTGCCGTAAGTAACAAACAGTATCAGGAATATGCCAAGCAGGCAAAGCGGAACAACATGGGCTAAGGTATTAGTAGCCCTGATCTGGTTTTCAAATTCACCGTTCCAACTTGTGGTGTAGCCTTTTGGTAATTTAACAGCCGCCTCCACTTTTTGCTGTGCTTCTGCTATCGTCCCTCCCAGGTCTCTTTCACGCACAGAAAACTTAACAGCAATGTGTCGCATATTATTATCACGATAAATGAATGCAGGTCCTGTCAAAGTTTTAATAGAGGCTATTTCACTTATCGGGATTTTACTTCCATCCTGCGTGGGCACCATTAAACCTTCTATTTTATCCCTGGTATCCCTGAAATCTTTTCTGTACCTTATTCTTACATCAAAGCGCCTTTCGCCCTGGTATAGCTGAGTAGCTGCTTTACCGCCGACAGCCATTTCAATAACAGCCTGTGCATCTGCGGTATTGATACCATATAAAGCCATTTTTTGCTGGTCAAGCTCAATCCGAAATTCAGGCTGACCCAAATTTCTCAATACGCCCAGGTCTTCAATGCCCCTGACACCCGTGAGCGCTCTTTTTACAGAATCTGCAAGACTGTCGAGCGCATTAAAATCATGTCCAAATATTTTTACTGCCATCGCTGCATTTACCCCAGCCACGGCTTCCTCTACGTTATCACGAATAGGTTGAGAATAATTATAAGTAACCCCCGGGATTTTTTCAAGCTGAGTGTTCATGCTGTCTATCAATGCTGCTTCCGACACACCTTTTCTCCATTGGTCTCTTTGTTTCAGATCTACCTGTATCTGCACATTGAAGAACCCCTTAGGGTCAGTGCCATCATTTGTTCTGCCCATTTGAGAAAGTGTTTGCTTTACTTCAGGAAATTTACTTATGATCGCAATCATTTTATTTGAGATCTCCACAGCCTGGGGCAAACTGGCGCTCATAGGCAGTTCGCTTTCCACCCATAAAGCTCCTTCATCCAGTTCCGGCAAAAATTCAGTTCCTAAAAACCTTGCGGAAAAAAAAGTAACGGCCATCACTGACACGGCTATCAGCAAGCTTGTTTTAGGATACTTATACGTTTTCCGGAACATGGCGGATATACCATTTTCAAAGAAAAGAACGATAGGGTTATGCTTTTCTCTTACATTCTTTCTCAGCAAAATACTGGATAAAGCAGGCACTAAAGTAAGCGTGAAAATAAGTGCGCCAAGCAATGCAAAACCTAAAGTATACGCAAGAGGAGAAAACATTTTTCCTTCCACCTTTTGAAAAGCAAAAATGGGAATAAGACAGGTTAAAATGATGATTTTAGAAAAGAAAATAGCTTTACCCATTTCCGTTCCCACCTGTTTAAATAAACCCAGCTTTGCAAGTTTATTGAACCGTTCCATCCCGACTTCTTTTGCACGGTGATCGAGCGCAACAAAAAGTCCTTCGACCATTACTACGGCACCGTCTATAATAATACCAAAGTCCACCGCGCCCATGCTCAGCAGGTTGGCAGTCATGCCTTTGAGGCGCATACACATAAAGGCAAACAGCAAAGACAAAGGGATAATGATGCTGACAGTCAAAGTGGTGCGCCAGTCGGCCATAAATAAAAAGACAATGACAGTCACTAAAACAATCCCCTCGATCAGGTTATGTATCACGGTTTCCTGCGCGAAATCCATCAGGTTGGTACGGTCATAAAAAGTATCAATTCTTACATCCCGCGGCAAAACGTTTTCGTTAAGGTCTTTTACTTTGTCTCTTATCCGTTGAAGCACCTCACTCGGGTTTTCGCCCTTGCGCATTACAATAATTCCCTCAATAACATCTTCCTGTTTGTCTCTCGAAACTTTTCCGAGGCGTGGCTTTCCCGTTTCAATAACTTCTCCTACATTTCTTACCAATATGGGCACACCGTTCACTTTGGTGACGATGATATCTTTAATATCATCTACATTGTTCAGCAGCCCAATCCCTCTTACCACATAAGCCTGGCCGTTTTTTTCTATTACATCGCCCCCTACGTTTACGTTGCTTTTTGCAACTGCATTATACACGTCTAAAGAGGTAAGTCCGTACTTGACCAGGTTCTCCGGGTTTGCACTGATCTCATAGCTTTTTTCTTCGCCGCCAAAACTATTTACATCAGCTACGCCGGGTACCGATTTAAACTGCCTGTCGAGCACCCATTGTTGAATAGTGCTCAGCTCACGAATGTCTTTTGTTTTGCTTTTTAAAGTATACCTGTAAATTTCGCCCGTTGGGCCGTATGGCGGCTGCACCTCCGGTTTTATTCCTTCGGGCAAGTCAGCGCTTCCCAGCCTGCTTAATACCTGCTGACGCGCGAATGCATCATCGACATCATCATCAAATATGATACGGATATAACATAAGCCAAAGGCAGAAGTACTGCGAAGATTAGACTTCTTTTGCACGCTGTTGAGCACTGTTTCAAGCGGAATGGAAATAAACTTTTCAACTTCTTCAGCGCTTCTTCCCGGCCACTGGGCTATTATGATTATCTGTGTATTGGTAACATCAGGAAAAGTTTCAATAGGAGTATTCCGGTAACTTACAAAACCTATAACTGCCAGCACCGCAGTAAGAAAGAAAACAAGGGACCGGTGCCTGAGTGAAAAATGTATAATGCTTTTAATAAATTTATTCATGTTGGTGTTCTGCTAACTTCTGTTTATTAATGATGTTTGATTAGTTTAATAAAAAAAACACATTTCGTTTTCTATGCTCAAAAGGTTTATTACCATACCGGTGCCGGCATGCGCACACCTCTTTTACATTTGTATTTTTGCTCTGTATCGCATCCTGGTGGCAGTGGTAATTTATCTGTTGGTCTCCGCATTATTTTTTGTACATCTGTTTAATCTTTTTTTTGATACCAGCATTTGTTCTTCATGCATCATCGTTGCGACACATTTCGTTCACGCACATATTATTGTGCATCTTTTGGTTTCAACACAAACGCTTATCAAACATTTTAAACAGGTTTTCAGTAAACTTATTTTTTATTCAATAATGAGAAAAAATCAATTACTACTCATTGTCGGTAAACTGGTCGTACAGCAGCAATGCATTTCTGCCAATAAGCCGTTGGCCCGGATTAACGCCTGAATTTATAAATGTTTTATCACCCACTTCTTTCAAAACATCTACTTCCTGTACTTTCAGATCGCAGGAGTTATTATAAACAATTACATAGGTTTTTCCGCTTTCTTCTACTACGGCAGATGAGGGAATACACGTAGCTTTATTACTTTCCTGGTTGGTGACGACAACTCTTGTAAACATTTCGGGCTTTAGTAATAATCCTGCATTGTCAAGCTTGATACGCACTTTCAAAGCCTTGTTTTCAGGATCAAGCACTTCACTTACCCGGTCTACACGTCCGTTAAAAACCTTGTCGGGGTACGCCAGTGTTGTCACTTTTACCGGGTATCCTTCTTTCACTTTCGGAATGTCTGCCTCAAACACATTTGCCAATACCCACACATCTTTCAGATCGCTGATAGTAAAAAGATTGTCCCCCATATCCTGCCGGATAAAACTTCCTGCATTTACTTTCTTTTCTACAATGTATCCGCTGATAGGAGAGGTGAGCACATAAGTACCGCCGGCGTTCGTTCTGCTGCCACCGTTTATATTCAGCATCGATTGAATTTTGGCTCTTGCGGTAACTGCCTTCTGGTAAGTTTCTTTAGCTTCGGTATATTCTCTTTCGCTGGCAATGCCGCTTTTAAAAAGGCTTTCTTCATTATCCATTTGCCTTTTTGCAATAGATATATCTGCTTGTGTAGAACTGAGATCGCTGTAGCTGCCTGCTACATCAGCGCTTCTTATCACGGCCAGCACCTGGCCTTGCTGTACCTTATCTCCAAAAGAAACTTTGCATTCTGTTACCTGCCCGCTGCTTCGCGGGAAAATTTTGATCACCTTATTTTCATCAAAATTCACCTCGCCGCTCAACGAAATTTCATTGGTAATATTGTTGAGCGTTGCACTGTCTATTGTTATCATTTTAGCCATTGTATCGCTTATACAAAATTGCTTTGGTCCTTCAACAGCCGTTTCTTTCCTTTTGCAGGAAGAAATTAAACTGCCTGCTGTCGCCATATATAAAAAAAGGTTTCTTAGTTTCATCTATTATGAAAGTTTATTAAATGTTTAGTTATTTTAAAATATCAGTTCCTGCCTGAAAATTTAATTCTTCTTTCGCCAGTTGCAGGTTCAATTGCTGCTGTCGCAGTCTTACGTTTGCTTCTTTAAAGGTTTCAAAAAAGTCTATAAATTCCAGCAGGCTCAACTGGCGTTGCCTGTAGCTCTGCATCATGTTTGTAAACATCCTTTGATAGTTGAGGTAAAAATCGCTTTGCATGCCCGTGTTTTGCTGTTGCGTAAACATGAGCTTATTGTAGGCATTCACAACATTGTTGCTAAGCTCTGTTTCAAGCTGTTGTGTTGATGTTTGCTGCTGCTGAATAGAAAATTCTGCTGCCTTTACATTTCCCTTGTTTTTGTTAAACACAGGCAAAGGAAGAGATAAGGTGAGACCGACATAATGAGGAGCAAAATTACTGGCCCTGTCATACTCAGGCCCAACTGTTACATCCGGTGATTTCAATGCTTTTTGATATTGCAGGTTCTGCTGCTGGTACAAAACCTGTTTTTGTTGCAAAAGGTAAGCAGCATTGTTAGTCTTTGCAGCTGCTACAAGTTCGTCTAACACAGGCGGTTTGACAGTGGGAAATGCAAGCGAATCTGCAGGTTTGATAAATGTATTGCCGGTGACCTGTAAAAGTGTTTTTAATTGAGCCTCGCTATCACTCAGGTTGCGGTTATTCTCCGTAATATCCTGCTGTAAAGAAATCACAAGCGCCTGCACACGCAGGTATTCTCTTTGCGCAATATTTCCCGCTTTCAACTGCGCTTCCATACCCGCAAGCAAATGGTTCATTTCCTGCAGCTCAAGGTTATAAATCAATTGTACAGCATACAACTGCGAAATTGTAAAATAATCTGAACGTAGCTGGTACTTCAGGTTACGTAAGACGTCCTGTAGTTGCAGTTCGCTCATCTCTGCAGTTGTGACAGCGAGGTCTATTTGTTTCGATCTTTTTCCTGCTGTTCTGATTAATTGTTGTATTTGTATGAAAATTTGTCCCTTTGGTTGTCCGTACAAATCTTTGCCATGACTGAAAAAACTTCCGTCTGCATAGATATTCTGATCTGTAATCAGGACCGGATTGTCCCAAACTTTGGCCTGGTCAATTAAGGCCCTGTTAGCATCTACGTTATAATGTCCTGCAAGTAAAGTCAGATTTTTATGCAAAAATTGTTGTTCGGCCTGTGCCAGCGAAAGTGATAATGTATCCTGAGCAACTGATTGTGCACAGGCCTTACCCATTATTAGACCTGCACAGCCTATGGCTATAAACCGGCGTAACACCGCAAACTTACAGTGAGAAAGCTTAAACATGAATTTGTTTTAGATAAAAGAGAAACTAAAGCGGGGGGCAGCCGGTTATAAATATTATTAATAAATAAGACACAATTAATTGAATAAACCTTTTTTTATAAGGCGGAGAAAACTTTAATAATACTTAGGCTTGGGCGGAGGAGGATTTATTTCTTTAAAGAAATGGTACGAATATTTTTTTCCAAGAGGAAAGGTCTTTTTTGAAATGTTGTCAACCGGAGTAATTATAAACGCAAGTTCCTGCTGCTGAATCATTTTCACTGCGCTATGCTTGTGCGCCTGCAAATCCCTGCCGGCGTTATTGTTATTTTCAGGTATGGCATTTACTTTTTGAAGTACCACTTCAGATACATATTCCACAATAGAGTTAATGACATTGTGATCTGAAATTGACAAAGACGATGAAGTTAGCTGCTGAAAATCCTGCACAAAAAAACCAAGATTGAGGATTTGGAGGGCAGCTAAAAAAGTAGCCAGGCGAGCGATATGTATACGGAAGTTTTTCAAAAGATTGATGTTATTCTTACCTATACTTCGAAATAAGTGTTTTGATGTACACCAATAATAAAAACAAAATTTGCAGGATAATCACCAACAATAGCTGATCTCTCAGAAGCAACAGTATGGAGAAAACTTGTAGTCTTAAGCAAACCTTTTGGGTTTTTAGGATTTTTATTTTTTAAAAAATACATACAATACATCGCGAAATTACTGTAACTATTATGGCAACTTAGCTAAAATGTTAATCTGTAATTTTTGCAAAAATAGGCTAAAGACCTTCGTTTCCAGCAATTCGGATATTTTTAACAATTGTATTTTTTAGCAGGAAACAATTATTTGTATTTGAATAGCCAGTCTTCCCGTCTGAATTTTAAATTGCCGGCAATGGAACGGGCATTTATTTAAAAGTTAAAGGCCATCTTACAAGAAGATGGCCTTTAACCTGATTTCTCATAGAAAGTTCTTTTTCTGTCACTTAATCCATTCGCTGTCCTACTTTTCTGTAACCTATGTAAAAAAACAGAGGAAAAACAAGGAGTGTCAATATAGTCGCCGTTACCAGGCCACCTATTACAACAATGGCTAAGGGTTTGGATGTTTCTGAGCCTATTCCGTGAGATAGTGCCGCAGGCATTAAACCAATTGCAGCCATTAGCGCTGTCATCACTACAGGCCTCACCCTTTCCCTTACTCCATCGCGAATGGCAATTTCTAAAGAATGATGATGAAATTCGTGCCTTTTAATTTTTTGCAGGTTATTTTTAAATACTGAGATTAATATAACTCCGTTTTGAATGCAAATACCAAACAAGGCAATAAAGCCTATACCTGCGGAAATACTGAAATTTGTACCAGACAGAAGCAGTGCAGCTATGCCGCCAATAATAGCAAAAGGTACGTTAAGCAATACCATTCCTGCATCTTTTACATTGCCGAACATGGTAAATAAGATAAGGAAGATTATCAGTAAACTTACCGGCACAACCTCCATTAACCGCTTCGACGCCCGCTGCTGGTTTTCGAAGTCGCCTGCCCACTGCATCTCGTAGCCTTTGTTTAATTTAACTGCATTATTTACTTTTGCCTGTGCTTCCTCAACTGTGCTTCCCATATCTCTTTCGCGCACTGAAAATTTAACTGCACTGTATCGCTGGTTGTCGTCTCTGAAAATGATACTAGGTCCGTCGAGCCTTTGTATTGTTGCGATGTTTTTAATAGGCACCTGCGAACCTCTTATTGTCGGCACCAGCAGGTTGCTTATTGCCTCTGCATTGTTGCGGTATTCTTCTTCATACCGCAGTCTCAACTGAAACCTTTTTTCGCCTTCATAAATCTGCGATACGCCTTTACCGCCAATTGCCATTTCTATAATCGCATTGGCATCGGCAGTCGTTACGCCGTACAATGCCATTTTGGTCTGGTCTAAGTCTATCCGTAATTCGGGCTGCCCTATATTTTTGATTACACCCAGGTCTTCCACTCCTTTTATTTTCTTCATTACATCATATACTTCAAAGGCCTTCTTTTCGGTATAGTTAAGGCTGTCGCCGTATATTTTTACACTCAACGATCCTTTTACGCCTGAAACAGCTTCCTCCACATTATCCATAATAGGTTGCGAAAAATTGAGGTCGATACCCGGAAAAACAGATAGTTGGCGCTGCATGCTGTCAATAAGTTCCTCTTTTGACCAGCCGCTTTTCCATTTTTCTTTAGGGTAAATGTCTACATGAAATTCTATATTGTAGAAGCCGGTAGCGTCTGTTCCGTCATTTGGCCTGCCGGTTTGAGACATTACCTGTTTTACTTCTGGAAACCGGTGTATTATTGTTCTCATCCTGTTTGCAATCTCTTTTGAATCATCGAGAGAGACACTTAGCGGGCAGGTAGCCCGAATGTAAATTGCTCCTTCATCTAACTCTGGCAGGAACTCTGTTCCCAAAAATTTGAAAGAAAAAAAGCCCACGGCCACTACTGCTGCTGCTGTTAAAAGTGCAATTCTTTTATTGTGATAAACTCTCGTAAACATCCTTAATACACCGTTTGTTATGGCTTCTACAAAGCGGTTGTGCTTTTCTTTTACATTTTTTCTCAGTAAAATACTGCTTAGCAGCGGCACAAGTGTAAGCGTAAGGATCAATGCACCTAATAAGGCAAAACCTAAAGTCCATGCAAGGGGCGAAAACATTTTTCCTTCAACTTTCTGAAAAGAAAAAATGGGAAGTAACGCAGCTATGATAATCAGTTTTGAGAAAAATATAGCTTTCCCTAACTCTCCCCCTGTATTTTTGATAATGCCCAGCTTTGAAAGTTTGTTAAAACGTTCCATTCCTGCCTCATGAGCTTTGCGATCGAGCAATACAAATATTCCCTCTACCATCACCACAGCGCCGTCTATGATTATTCCAAAGTCGATAGCGCCCATTGAAAGAAGATTTGCACTCATTCCTTTTAGCCGGAGACAAATAAAAGCAAACAGCAATGCCAGGGGAATAACGATAGCGACTATAACAGTTGTGCGCCAGTCGGCCATAAAAACAAATACGATCACTGTTACAAAAATGATCCCTTCCATCATATTGTGCAACACGGTGTGCGTTGCAAAATGGATCAGATCATCGCGGTTATAAAAAGTGCTGATTTTAACATCGGGCGGCAATACTTTCTCATTGAGGTAATTTATTTTTTGTTCTACTTTTTTAATTACCTCGCTTGGGTTTTCTCCTTTGCGCATTACAATTATTCCTTCCACCGCATCGTTCTGCTTATCTCTTCCTACCTGCCCTAACCGGGGAAGGCTTGACACGCCGAAATCTGCAATGTCTTTTACCAGGATTGGCGTACCATTTATGTTATCAACAATGATATTTCCTATTTCTTCGGCGTTATTTATCAAGCCAATTCCTCTTACCACATAAGCCTGCGAATTATCGACAATCACATCTCCGCCCACATTAATGTTGCTCTTCGATGCGGCATTATATACATCGAGCGGGTTAATGCCATACGAAGCAAGCTTTACGGGATTTACTTTAATTTCAAACGTTTTTACTTCGCCGCCAAAACTTACTACATCGCCAACTCCCGGTACCCCCAGAAACTGTCTTTCTATTACCCAATCCTGTATGGTTTTCAGTTCCTGAACGGTTTTAGTAGCGCTTTTAAGTGTATAGCGAAATATTTCTCCCGTAGGACTCGTTGGTGGCTGAATGTCAGGTTCAGCGCCTTCAGGTAATGTTACTTCCCGTATCAGGTTATTTACCTGCTGCCTTGCAAAAGGATCATCTACATCATCATCAAAAATTATTTTTACTACAGAAAGGCCGAAAACGGTTGTCGATCTTACAGAAGTTTTTTTCTGTGTCGGGTTCATTGCTACTTCTATTGGTATAGTCACAAACTTTTCCACTTCTTCCGCACTTCTTCCGGGCCATTGGGTGATGATGGTGATCTGGGTGTTGGTAACATCAGGGAAGGCTTCGATAGGTATTTTTTTGAAAGCAATTACTCCTGCAATAATTAAAATAATGGTTGCTAAAAATATAAACAGTCTGTTTTTTAATGAAAATGCAATTATTTTTTTTATGGTTTTAGACATAATTTCTTTTTTTCTATTTAGTATTTAGTGCCTGGTACAGAAATACCTGCGAATTTGTAACTACCTGTTCACCGGCGCTGATCCCTGTGACAAATGCTTTTGGATCTACTCTTTTTATGATTTCTATTTGTTTTATTTTCAGTTTGTTGCCTTCTTTTACCACTACATAGTTATTACTGTTGTCGAGCACTATTGCCTGTGATGGAATAGTCAAAACTTTATTGGCAGAAGGTTTACCGCTTACCGTTACAGTAGCAAACATTTCCGGCTTCAATTCACCGTTCGGATTATTCATACTGATGCGAACCTTCATGGTACGGGTGTTGGGATCCAGCACGTTATAGATTTTATCGATTTTGCCGGAATAATCTTTTTCAGGATCTGCCAGTGTATTTACCTTTACCTCTTCACCCAGGGCAATATTATTCATGTCTGCTTCATATACATTTGCTATTACCCATACATTAGATAAGTCGGCTATTGCAAAAAGATCAGTATTATTATCATTCCTTACTTCTGAATTATTTGTAATATTTTTTTCTATTATATAACCCGACAATGGAGCAGTAAGAATATAAGCAGAACTTTTTCCTCCTGTTATTGCAGACACCTCTTTTGCGTGGTTCAACTCTGACTCAGCTTTATTGTATGCAACTTTTGCATTTATAAAATCCTGCTCTGTAGCCAGTTTTCCTTCGTACAAATCTTTTGTAGTTTCAAGGCTTTTCCTGGTTAAAGCCACATCAGACTGCGCCAGGGATAAGTCATTTGAAGTGCCTGCCACTTCTGTACTTTGAATAACAGCCAGTTGTTGTCCTTTTTTTACATAATCGCCAAGTTCTGCATTTACCGATTTTATTTTGCCGCTTACCAGTGCATATACTTTAGCCTGCAGGGCTTCATTGGGCTGAATTTTGCCATTTAGTTTTATTACCTCTGCTTCATCTTCTGCTACGGCCGGCGAAGTCTGCAGCGTTCTCATTATACTGTCTGAAATGGCAGTATAATTGTCGGGAGTTACTGCTTCAGAGTCAGCGTTACTGCATGATGATAAGATATACGCAACAAACAATAAGCTGAATAATAGTTTTATTGATTTCATTTTTTATTGAGTTAATAATTAAAAAGGGTTTTTCCTATGGCAAAATTCAGGTTTTCAATTGCCTGTATTCTATCGTTTTGTAATTGGTTTAACTGCAGCACGTTTTGTTTATATGATTCATAGAAGTCTGTAAACTCCAGCATGCTTATGTTTCTTTTTTGAAAATTTACCGTGATGTTTTTAAGTAATTGTTCAAAATCGGTGCGGAAACCGGGGTCGATGGAAGTGAGCATTTTATCTGTGTTCAAGGCTTTTGTATAGGCCTTCTGCACGTCATTTTCTACCTCGAAGTTTTGCTGGTTCAGTAGTACTTTGCTTTGGTCAATGCTTGTCTTTGCAGCTTTGATGTTTCCCTGGTTTTTGTTAAAAAAAGGAAGGTCGATGGCAAGGTTGAAAAAAGATGCACTTTCAACAAAACTTCCCCGTTTGTCGAAAGAAGCCCCTGCTGTAAGATCAGGAACTGCCAATGCTTTTTGCAGGTTGTAGTTTTGCTGGTCGTATAATAAATTGTTTTGCGCAATTTTAAGATCATAGCGATTTGCCAATGCGGTGTCTACCAAAGTCTGTAATGAGAAATTTTTTACAGATGGAATAGTTGCTGTATTTATCTCAGAAACAGGTATATACCAGGTCTTGTTGTCCTGCAGCAGTAATTGTATTTCTGCTTCGGTATCATTAAACTGGTTTTGAAGTGAGGTTTGCTCTGCTCTTAAACTATATAACAGCGCTTTAATGCGCACCGCATCTTTTAAGGTAACTACTCCCTTGCTTACTAATTTTTCATACGTACTGTTGAGGCTGTCTAAGGCAGCAATCTGCACCTGGTAGGCATTAATAGAATTTTGAAGAAAATAAGCCTGGAAAAAATCACTGCGAAGTGTGAAATGTAAAGTGCGAAGCAAATCGAAGAAGCGATTTTGAGCAAGAGCAGAATTGGTTTCTGCCAGTTGAATTTGTTTATTGTGTTTGCCTGCCAGTAATATCAACTGCTGGGCGCCCACAATGTATTCACCCGTTTTATTACTTACATCAAGAAACTTTTTCTGCTCAGGGTTATAAACATTTCCTGTAAATTGAATGTTGGGATTAATACGAAGTCTTGCCTGGATAACCTGTGCCTGCGCAATACCTATATTGTATTTTTCTGCAAGCAAAGACAAGTTTTTATCAGAAAATTTGTTTTCTGCTTCAGGTAGTGTAATATGCAAAGTATCCTGCCCCTGCACAGATAATTGCAGCAGCATAAACAGCAAGCCAGGCAAAGCTGACAGCTTCAAATTCTTATTTTTCATTTATAAAAGAGTAATAAAAAGTAAATCAGGCACTATATTCCCGGTGTGAACGTGAATGGATTTTTTTAACCGGAAAATGTTTTATTAAAACAAATAGATAATTCAGGGAAACTGCTTTTGCGGACAAAAGGGTTTCAGCGCTTAGAATTTAGGAGGCGGGGGATATATATCTTTACAAAAAAGATAGTTGTAACCTTTTACAAGTGAAGTAGGCTTATTGTTATATACTAATTGTGTATCAGAAAGTGTCTGGGGTTTAGAAATAGTTATTAGTTTGTATTGAATATGCTTATGCGCCTGCAAATCTTTTTGCGGGTGTTTATTATTCTCAGGCACCGCATCTTTGTGGTCAAGCACAACCTCAGCTACATATTCATAAAGGCTGTTTATAATATTTAATTCAGGACTGATGGAAGAATCCGCTAAAGGCTGAAAATCCTGTGCAAACAAACCAAAATTCATTATCTGGAATGCAACAATAAAAGTAATTACCCGGGCAATATGTAAGCGAAATGCAGTCATGTTTGAAAAACTATGCAAAGATGGAGCATTGTGAATTTCAAAATATGTTAATTTATAATTTAAACGTATTAAATTAATTTTAACCCACATTGCAGCTCTTTTTTCCGAGTTAAGAAAGAAGTAAGCGTAACCTATAACCAAATGGATTGCTTCAAAAAAAGAGGCTGAAGAAGCAATCGAAGGAATTGCATTTATGGATGAAACAACCAATAGTTGTAATAATTATTCAGCTTAAAATTATCTAAGTACAAATTTTCAAAATAACAGTTTTTTTAGTAATTTGTATTTCCCTTAGGCAAATGCATCTAAATTAGAAATCAGTGATGTTTTAAAACTTCGGGGGAGTGGTAATATTATCGTTCGGAATTGTTCAACGTTAGCTAATTCCTTTTTTCTATAAAATTGTCAGCCTTTTCAGGCTAAAAATTAAGACGTGTTTGCCCTGGTACTTTCCTGCATGAAGTGAAATAGCTTTAAAAATTCGAAGTATGATTACAACTTCTGAAATTGCCCCTTCACCGGTTTTAGCTCCTTTTGTTCGTTGCTATACTTATCGTGAATTCGATACAAATGGATATGATCTTATAAAACCCTGGCATGCTTCGCATGAAATATCTATGCCTTTTTTCTTTAAAGCTATACCTGTAAAATTAGTTGATCCGCAAACAGGTGAAATTGTAAAGAAAGGCAGTTTCGGTGGTGTTACCGGGCTGGCAACGCAATATAATGGTGAAATGACTTTTAATGGTTGTTACTCTTTTTTTGAAATAATTTTCAAGCCTAATGGTTTTTATAAAATATTCAGGCTTCCAGCCACTGAAATTATTAATGAGATTGTTTCATCAGATGATATTTTTGATTCAAAATTTAAAGTTTTGTATGAAAAATTATCTATAGCCAAAGGGTTGAAAGAAATGGCAACCCTGGCAGAAGAATATCTTTTAAATTATTTGAAAAAACAAAAATCTGCAGATTCTAAAGATGCAATTACGTGCATATCAAACTTAATAATTAAAAATGCAGGCCTTGTAAATATAGATAAGATTGCCTACGATGCCAATATGAGTATAAGAACGTTTTGAACGTCATTTTACTGAGCAGGTTGGTATTTCTCCTAAACTATATTGCTGTATTACCCGTTTCAGTCACGCCCTTGAGCTAAAGTTGAGAAACCAAAAAAAGACTGGACATCCATTGCGCTTTCCTGCGTCTATTTTGACCAGATGCACCTGATTAAAGATTTTAAAAGATTTTCAGGAAATAGCCCGTTAACCTTTTTGGAAAAAACACCATTAAGCAAAGAAACATACACAATCATACTATAATTGGGATATTACTCAACGGCTACGACAATAGGTATTCACAGGCAGAACTGAACAAAAGCGTAAGAATAAAAAATAACTATCCTGATACTTCAGCAAAACTTTCAAATAGTGAAATCAATCACTGGAAAAACTTCACCGGCAATATAAATCTTCAGCACAATTTTAAGGAAAATGAAAACCTGACTCTCAATCTTGATTATATTCATCATACAAATAATCAGCCTGTCCTGATGAGTTATTTTTTTAAACTTTTTATTAAGTATTAAATAAACAAGATTGCATACTATCTTCATTTTTAAATGGGTAAGAGTTTATTACATCAATATAAAGATTACAAATCTTTCAATGCTGTAACTGCTAAAGAAAATGCCTGCATTTTTGTAACTGGCGGAACAGGATTGGTCGGTTCTCATCTTATTAATAAATTAACTGAAAAGGGCAAATGCGTAAGGGCATTGTACAGAAACGTGGTGCCTGATATAAAAAACAAGGATGGGATTGAATGGGTAAAAGGAGACATTTTTGATGCTATTTTTCTTGAAGAAGCACTACAGAATATTGGGCAGGTATATCATTGTGCAGGCATGGTTTCATTCGCCCCCGGCGAAAAACACGAAATGTTTGCAACAAACGCAGAAGGCACAGCAAACGTTGTTGACGCATCGATAAATGCAGGGGTAAAAAAATTATGTTTTGTTAGCTCCGTTGCAGTTTTGGGACAAAAAAGAAAAGGAGTTGAAATAGATGAAACTATGAACTGGAGTGAAGAAACCGGGAACAGTAACTACGCTGAAAGTAAATACCTGGCGGAGATGGAAGTTTGGCGGGGCATAGGGGAAGGACTTGATGCGGTAATCGTTAATCCTTCCATCATATTAGGTTCAGGAAATTGGAATGAAGGGTCGACAAAAATATTTAAAACTGCCTTTGAAGAATTTCCGTGGTATACCGAAGGTGAAACAGGTTTCGTTGATGTAAATGATGTTGTGAAAATAATGATACAATTAATGGAAAGCAACGTCAGTGGTGAAAGGTTTATCCTCAGTGCTGAAAACCGGAAATACAAAGACATTTTTACTGCTATCGCTAAAGCCTTTGGAAAAAAACCTCCTCGTAAAAAAGTTTCTCCATTTATTGCAGCAGTTGTATGGCGGCTTGAAGCCATCAAAGCTATGTTTACAAACGAAACTGCTTTACTAACCAGGGAAACTGCACGCGCGGCGCAAGCCGTTGTGCGGTACAATAATAATAAACTAAAGCAGTATTTCCCCTCATTTGTATACACTCCTTTAGATGAGACTATTAAACGTGTTTGTGAAGAGTTGCAGGAAAAAATAGCGTCGGGAAATTTGCATGATAAGAAGGATGAAGTAAGTCTTAAGGGATGATTTCAATTTAATAGAAAAGACTTTTATTTTTTCTCCATCACTTTTTGCCATAACTGGGGAATTCGTTTTATCCATATAAGTTCTTTCTTTTTGATAACTGCATCTTCTGCAGGCGAGCCCCAATACACTTTGCCATCTTCAATGTTTTTACCAACACCGCTTTGGGCAAGCACAGTGGTATTTGCTCCGATAGTTAATGTTTTACTTACACCCACCTGTCCCCATAATGTAACGCCATCTTTCAATATTGTTCCTCCGGCAATAGCAACCTGCGCCGCAAAAAGGCAGTTCTTACCAATTACCACATCATGAGCTATGTGTACCATGTTGTCCATTTTTGTACCAGTGCCTATTCTTGTTTCAGCAGTTACTCCGCGGTCGATTGTGCAACCTGCACCTATCTCAACAAAATCTTCTATTATAACATTGCCGCAGCTTTGCATCTTTTTGTACCAGACCTCACGACTCTTTTTTGTGTTATAATAAAATGCGTCACTGCCTATAACCGTCCCGGCCTGAATGATAACATTATTGCCAATAGTTGTGTAATCAAATATAGTAACATTTGGATATATAATGCAATCTCTGCCTATAGTGACATGATTACCGATAAATGCATTAGGGAGAATGACAGAATTTTCTCCTATCGTAGCGGAATCACTTATAGACTTATAAGATGGTGAGAATGGTCGGAAATGTTGGACAATCTTTAAATAAGCTTCAAATGGTTCGTTCACAACTAAAAGTGTTTTGCCTTCAGGAATAAAAACTTCTTTCGTATTAATAATAATAAATGTTGCCGCACTGTTGAGACATTTATCATAATATTTAGGATGGTCTACAAAGCAAAGGTCTCCGTTTTCTACGCGATGTATTTCGTTAATTCCTGTAGCCGGCGCTGAGGTATTTCCCAACACTTCAGCACTAATTAATTCGGCTATCCACGTAACAGAAACGGGAGAAGGAAATTTCATATCCAATGATTTTTTGTAAAGATAATAGCGATACAATACACGGATTTTTTTTATAAATGGAATTGAAAAAAGGATAGTAGTTACCTGTTAACATCACTGATAAGCATCTTACTTATACGATAATAAAAAACAGCGTTTGAAAAGAAGAAAGGAAGTTGAAAAAAAAACAAAAAGTAATTATAAAAATGAAACTATAAGAAGCTTAGGCATTACAAGTTGATGGTGAATATATTTTAATGAATGCCTTTAATCATGTTTTAAGCAAGCCACATCTTTTGATATGTATATTTAATAACCTTATTAACAAAAAAAATAAAAATGTGTATAAAATTTTTAAAGAAATTTTTTGCATTAGGCAAAACAATTTTTAATATTGTGTAAGGAAATTTATTTCCTGATACTTACTAACCCATTTATATAGTAAAGCCTGGTTTTTAACCGGGCTTTTTTTATGGTATGCATCACTACTTTGTTATTTATAAACCTTACCACGTACTTACTCAATTCTCGATGCAGGAAGATAAATCGACATTGAAAAATTACTTCGATGTACCTAAAGATGTATATCCCGTAGGAAGGTTAGATAATGACAGTGAAGGCTTGCTGATACTTACAAATGACGCTTCGCTTAATCATCGTTTACTGAATCCGCTATACAAACACGAACGGGAATATTGGGTACAGGTTGAGGGAAGCATAACCAAAGAAGCGATAGATAATCTGCAAAATGGAATTGTTATATCAATAGATGGAAAACCACATACAACCTTACCTTGTAAATCGTTTGTATTTACAGAGTCACCAAATGTTTATGAAAGAAACCCTCCTATACGTGTTAGAAAAAATATACCTGATAGCTGGATTAGCCTGTCATTGATTGAAGGAAAGAACAGGCAGGTAAGAAGGATGACTGCGAAAGTGGGATTTCCTACTTTGAGATTAATAAGATACCGGATTGAAAAATTAACATTGGAAAATATGCGTCCGGGTGATATGAAAGAAATGACTAAAGAAGAAATATATAAAGGGTTATTTTAAGCGGCTTTAATAAGAAGTGAGCTGCTAATAGTGAGAGCTGAGTTGTCAGTAGTGAATGCTGAGTGATTAGTCCCATTTGACAACTTCCGACTCCCAACTCACACACATTCACACTCTTCCTCTTACATTCAAAGCATCGCGCAAGCCATTTCCCAAAAGGTTAAAAGCCAACACTAAAATCATTATAGCAATACCCGGAGCTAAAGCAAGCATAGGATTGTGAGTAATGATGAAGTTATAGTTTTCTTTTATCATTAATCCCCAGCTCGGCTGAGGCGGCTGAACACCTACTCCCAGGAAACTCAATCCTGCTTCGATAACAATTGCCGAAGCAAAATTACTTGCTGCAATCACCATAACGGGCCCAAGAATATTTGGGAGAATATGAAAAAAGATTGTCCTTGTATGCGAATATCCTAAGGCTCTTGTTGCTTCTATATATTCAAGCTCTCTTACAGCCATTACCTGTCCGCGCACTAATCTTGCCACATTCACCCACATCGTTAATCCCACAGCTATAAAAACCTGTAAGAAACCTTTACCTAATAACAGAGTTAATGCAAATACCAACAATAAAGTAGGAATGCTCCAGATAACATTTATAAACCACATTACAACATTATCTGCCCAACCGCCAAAATATCCAGCTATAGCGCCCAGCAGAATTCCCAGTATCACCGATATGGTTACAGCAATTAATCCTACACTCAGGCTAACTCTTATACCTACTATCAACCTGCTTAATATATCGCGCCCAAACTTATCTGAACCTAACACAAATGTCTTACTGGTTATATAATTATTCTCCAGTTGCGATAAATGATAAGACTGTCTTTCTGCAATTCCTTCATCAATATATTTCTGAACAATTACACTATCGTCTACCTTTTTATAATTGATAACAGGAAGCAAACTATAAGGCTCTTCTTTACCATTCAGCAGCCATGAGAAAAAAGAAGTTTCCCGGGAAGCTTCTTTTTTTACTTTCAGAAATTCCATTGTAAAGCCAGGCTTTTTTCCCCCTATCTCAACCGTCATCATGTTTGCATAAGGAGTATGGTCAGGAGCAATGAAATAAGCAAAAACAGCAACAATAAACGACAAGGCAATAACTGCCAATCCAAACATCGCTCCTTTATTTTTAAAAAGGCGTTTCAAAAAAGCTTTGGAATATGAATTGGCAGAAGACATGTTATCAAAGATAAGTTGACGGATGACAGCAGACAGATGACAGAAAGAAAAGTGGACAAAAAGTTTGTTTAGCAGTGGTCTGTCGTCCGTCGCCAGTGGTCGTTTACTTAACCACTCTTCCCTTCCAGGTGTACTTCCCAAACTTGCCTAACCAACCGGCGATGATAGTGTATAAGATATGAAACGGCTGCATTACCGGGAACCACCACAATAATTTTTTTTCTCCAAAAAACCTTGCAACCGGAACCATAAATCTTAACTCAATTATTGTCTTTGCGGCAAGCATTGCCAACCAATACCACCAAACACTTTTATTCCATAATGAAGCAAAGGGCAATAGAAGAAATGAAAGATTAAACAGGTAAATAAAAATAAGCACAACCAAAATTCTTTTATCATCAAACTTATCCGCTTTGCTTGCCCAGCGTATTCGTTGATTAATAAAAGCTTTCCATGTATGCATCGGCTCGGTTTCTACAATAGACTTTTGTGAGAATAAAAAATGAACTTCTTTTTTATATCTTACATAAATTTTATGCATCAGCAACATGTCATCACCACTCGCAATGTTATCAATTCCTTTAAAACCATTTACCTCGTAAAAAACCTCTTTATTGTAAGCAAGATTTGCACCGTTGCACATACTATGAAAACCATGATGAACAGAAGCAGCCGTGATACCTTGCAGACTCATAAAATCAAGACATTGGAAAACGGAAACAAATGAACCGTTATTAATAAACTTTACAGGCGCTGCTACGAAAACAGAATTGTTTTGTTGTATAAAGTTGTCAAAATTCAAAAGCCAATCTTTGCTGACCGTGCAATCAGCATCTGTTGTTACAATCCAGTCAGCTTTTGATTTTTGTATGGCAAGTTCAATAGCTTTTTTCTTGTAGCTGTTTAATTGTTTCTGACCCAAAATTTTTTCAAGGTGCAGCAGGTGAAGATTTGAAAATTGCTGTTGCAATAGCTTTATTATTCCTGCTGTATTATCTGTAGAAAAATCATCAACGACAATCACTTCAAACAGATGTTGAGGATAGTTTTGGTTAAGCACTGTTTGAAGACATACACTTATATTATCTTCTTCATTGCGCGCAGGAATGATTACGGTAAAAGAAACTAAAGGCAGTATTGCAGATGAAGGAATGAAGGGCTTTATTTTTAAAAACCATTGCCGGTAGTTCTCTATCAGTAAAGTATGACCTATTAAAAGTACTATAATTAAAATCAGGATAAAAACCATACAGACAAAGAAAACAAGAATTAACCATTTATCAATTGCACTATTTTATCAGCATACGCTTCGCTTAATAAATGATGTCCTGCATCAACGATTGTCACCGAGGCAAATTCTTCAATTCCCTGTTTGAATCTTTCTCCGCCTTTGTAAGGGATTACCTGGTCAAATCTGCCAAACATCATTTTTACTGGTATCCGGTATTTTATTATTAATCGCTTCAGTCTTCCAGGTGAAGGCCTAAACTTTTGCATGGAAGCATACCTGTTGTAAAACATCAGTCTGTCTTCTTCGTCATCAAGGTAATAACGGATAAAATCTGCAAGATTGCGGTGAATAATATTGCGTTTTTCTGCTTTGTTCAATATCCACTCAATCCATCTGGAATTATGGACTGTATAATTTACCAGTTTGTTTCCCAACCACGTATCACTTGCCATCCATCTCCATACATTAGAGGTTAAACCATCTGGTGCAAGCAGTATCAGCCGCTCAATTTTATCAGGCATAAGCTGCGTAAGATGCAACGAAATACGGCCGCCCATGCTAAAACCCAACAAACTAAATTTTATATTTTCTTTGTTTAAACTGTTTTGAATTTGGAGCAGAAACTGTTGTAAATATTTAGGTTGTAAAACAATTTCATCTTTCCATTCAGTACGTCCATGAAAAGGAACATCAATAGCTATGATTGTATATAACCTGCCTAACCTTCTTTCCAAAATATAAAATGTATCGCTTTCCCTGCCATATCCGTGAAAGCAAAACAGCAGCTTTGGTCCATCTCCAAATTGCCGGTAATGAATGTTAGAATTTTTATAGGTTATATAATGGCTTTTCATGAAGATGAAACAGAAGTTTTGAAAAATATGACAAAAACGATGCTAATACCTGAATGAACATTTTGAACACAAAGGCACGCTACGACAGGGAGTTTCACAGAGAATTAAAAGAGTAGCCCTCTGTGTTTCTCCGTGTCACTGTGGCTCTGTGGTTCAAAAAAAAATCTTCCCAAAAAATTAAGTCCAAAAGATGTCGTAACCAAATAAAATTCCACTAACTTCGAAATTAGTTGCATAACTAACTATATGCCGTATAATCAGTTTAAAAGAGGTGAGCTGTACAGTTTTATAACAGGTATGGCATCTACTGCTTTGGGAAGGAGGCTGCAAAAAAATTTTAAACAGGCAGGCATTGAAATAACTATCGAGCAATGGAGTGTTTTATATCATTTGTGGAAAGAAGACGGCCTAAGCCAGCAGGAGCTATGCAGCCGGAGTTTCAGAGATAAACCGAGCATTACAAGATTAGTTGATAATCTTGAAAAACTAAAGATTGTAAAAAGAGTGCCTTCGAAAGAAGACAGGCGTGTAAATCTTGTTTTTTTATCAGAGGCTGCACAAAAGCTGCAGGAAGAAACACTAAGCATGGCTAATCAAACGCTGAATGAGGCATTGGAAGGTGTAAGCAAAGATGATATAGAAGTGTGCAGGGCAGTGCTGCAAAAAGTGTATGATAATCTGGTTCCCGCAACTAAAAGCGAGTAATTGGCGTCCTTAATTAATAATACCCCATGCTCCTTTTTTTTAGGAGGTTAAAATATATGATATGGAAACATCACAAACAACTGTTTTAAAAGGTGGCGAATGGCTGATAAAAGAAGGCGCTCCGTTTGAAACTTTTATACCTGAAGAATACACAGAAGAGCAGCAAATGGTAAAAAATATGTGTCGCGATTTTTTGGACAATGAAGTAATGCCCATTGCAGAGCGGATTGATAAAATGGAAGCAGGACTGATGCCGTCTCTTGTGGCAAAAGCAGGCGAACTCGGACTGCTTGGGGTATCATTGCCGGAAGAGTTGGGAGGATTGGGAAAAGATTTTATTACATCTACATTGGTAAGCGAAGGACTGGGCGGAGGATTTAGTTTTTCCGTTGCCGTGTCTGCGCATACCGGCATAGGCACTTTGCCTATTTTATATTTTGGTACAGAGAAGCAAAAACAAAAGTACGTTTCGAAACTGGCGACAGGCGAATGGAAAGGTTCGTATGGATTGACAGAGCCAAATAGCGGAAGTGATGCACTTGGCGCTAAAACAACTGCAAGACTAAGCGAAGATGGGAAGTATTATTTATTAAATGGGCAGAAAATATGGATTACAAACGGAGGTTTTGCAGATGTATATACCGTATTTGCAAAAATTGACGGTGAGAAATTTACAGCGTTTATAGTAGAAAGAGGTTTTGAAGGTTTTACTCATGGTGCAGAAGAGCATAAGATGGGCATTAAAGGTTCATCTACTGTACAGTTATATTTCCAGGATTGCAAAGTGCCGGTGGAAAATGTATTAGGCGAAATTGGCAAAGGCCATATCATCGCTTTCAACATTTTAAACATTGGTCGCCTGAAGCTTTGCGCTGCAACAGTTGGCGGTGCAAAAAGAGCTTTGGATATGTCGCTTAAATATGCAATTACACGCGAACAGTTTAAGCAGCCGATAAGCAACTTTGGTGCAATAAAACATAAGCTTGCTGAAATGGCATTGCGAACATGGACTGCAGAAAGTGCATTATATCGTGTAGCTAAATGGATTGATGATAAAGAAACAGAACTGGTAAACAATGGTAAACCTTTCAATGAAGCTTTGCTGGGTGCTGCTGAAGAATTTGCCATTGAATGTGCAATACTAAAAGTTCTTGGCAGCGAAGTGCTGGATTTTACAACAGATGAAGGTGTGCAAATACATGGTGGAAATGGCTATAGCGATGAATACATGATTTCGAGGGCGTATCGTGACAGCCGCATAAATCGTATATATGAGGGAACAAATGAAATAAACCGTTTGCTTATAGTAGACATGATACTTAAGCGCTCTATGAAAGGCCGGCTTAACCTGATGGCGCCAGCCATGAATGTTCAAAAAGAACTGATGAGCATTCCTGATTTTAGCGTTGAAGATGAGGAACCATTTTCAAAAGAGCTTAAGACAATTGCAAACTTTAAGAAAGCTATATTGATGACAGCAGGCGCGGCAGTTCAAAAACTGCTGATGAAGCTGGAAAGCGAACAGGAAATAATCATGAATATTGCAGATATGGCTATTACAACATTTACTGCGGAAAGTGCATTGCTCCGGGTTATGAAACTGGCAGAAACAAAAGGAGAAGCGGCCGTTCAGTTTGAAACAGAAATGGTAAAAACTTACATTACAGATGCTGCAGATAAAATAAACAAATATGGAAAAGATGCAGTTAATGCATTTGCCGAAGGCGATGAACAAAGAATGATGCTTTTAGGAATTAAGCGTTTTACAAAAGCAGAGCCTTATAACACCAAAGCGGCAAGAAGAAGAATAGCAGATAAGCTGATAGCAGATGGAATGTATCATTTATAAAAAACTCTTTGGCTTTTTTGTCATCAACTAATGAAAAAAATATACAATACTCAACTTTCATATTCAATAATTGAAGTTTGAGCATTGAACATTGTTCATTGAATATTTCAACGGAATGCCTGGTTCTCTCAGAAAATTTCTCTTCCTGTCAGTTTTTTAATTATCTCTTTATTTATTTATCTTCATGATATGAGAATGATGGCTGTTATTTTTTTGCTGATAAATTTAATTGCAGAAGGGCAAAATCAGAATGACAGTTTTTTTCTTGCAAGAACAACAAGTCGCCTGGCTATGCTTGCTTATGGCCAGGGTGAAGACCGGCTTGGCGGCGCTAAACTTGGTTATCTCGATACTTCCGTACTTCTCAGAATTACAGACTCAGCCAAAGACATGTATCGTGTGCAGTTGTCAAAAGCACACAATGCATACATAAATAAATGTGACATCATAAAAGACACTGCTGTAGTGCTGCGTCCATTTTATCTGACAAATTCTTTCAGCGTGAAAGGCGATGAATTGTACGATTATGTAAATATCGTTCTTGACGAAAAACTTCCTTATAAGAGCTGGATGGATATTAACCCTTCCAGAATATTTTTGGAGATATATGGCGTACAAAGCAATACCAACTGGATAACGCAATTAAGAAGCGCAAAGGAAATAAAAGATGTTTACTTCAATCAGACAGAAGATGATGTGGTAAGAGTAACGATAGAATTAAAACATAAGCAACATTGGGGATATTCTGTTTATTACACAAACAACATGCTTTGTTTAAGAATACGCCGTCAGCCACAGACCCTAAAGGTAAATCATTTATTTATCGCAGTTGATGCAGGTCATGGCGGCAATAATGATGGAGCAGTTGGCATTGCAGGCAAAGGATTTGAGAAAACGTATACGTTGCGGTTTGCCAACGAATTGGAAAAGTATCTTAAGAAAAAAGGAGCCACTGTTGTCATGACCCGTACTTCTGACACAGGCATTAATAATATTGACAGGGTATTGATGTTGCAGGATACAATGCCCGATGTATTGCTCAGCCTTCACTTCAATTCTTCAACTAATATAGATGTAAAAGGTGTAAGCACCTACTATAAGTATATCGGTTTTAAACCGCTTACAACAGCGCTGTTAAACCGATTGCTTCAACTTGACTTAAGTGAATTCGGAAACGTAGGCAATTTTAATTATACCTTAAATGCACCAACTGATTTTCCTAATGCGCTGGTAGAAATTGCTTTTTTAAGCAATGCCGAAGATGAGAAAAAAATTATCAATCCGAGGTTTCAAAAATCTGTAGCTAAAAAAATATATAAGGGAATAAAAGATTGGCTGAAGATGGCTAAGGAATGAGACGGATAACTTTGCCGGCTGCTCCTTCATCAAGAAACCAGTGTACTGGCTTCTGCGTGGTTTGAAATAATTGAGCGGGATGCTTTTCAGGGTCATATTTTCCTTTTAGTGCATGACGCACTGCATCCTGCTTACTCTTTCCGGTAATAAGAAAGGCTGTTTCGTTAGAGGAATTTATAACAGGGCTTGTTAAAGTAATTCTATAGAGATCTTCCTCTTTATGATAAACCGGTATTACCCACGCCGATTTTTCATTGTTTTCTTCATGGCCGGGGAATAATGAAAGTGTATTTCCGTTTTTGCCCATTCCTAAGATAGCAAGGTCAAATGTCGTTGATTTGTCGTCAAAATATTCATGCAGCAGGTTTTCATATTGCCTTGCCGATTCTTCCGGTGAAATATCTGTTCTTATAATGTGTATTTGCTCTTTTGGAATCGGTACGTGTTCAAACAGTGTTTTTTCAGCTATATCTGCATTGCTGATATCAGTTGAAGAAGAAACAAATTTTTCATCGCCCCAAAAAACATGTATTTTACTCCAGTCAATTTTATTGGAATAATCAGCGGCAAGTGCTTTGTAAAAATTTTTAGGTGTGTTTCCTCCCGATAAAGCTACTGTAAACCTTTTATTTTTGTTAAGTGTGGCGGTAACCTGTTCTGCAAACCATTCGGCAAAAGCTTTGCAGGTTTCTTTTTCATTTTTAAATATATGAAGCTTCGGCATATCCTGGCGTTATAGTTCCTGTTGTGTCTAATATACAGGTATCAAAAAACAAGCCGTGGTATTTTTTTAAGTTATAAATCAAAATTTGTTTGCTTTCATATTAGTTATTAAGACTGTAATAAATATTTCTCTTAATAAAAAATAGTTTAAAAATACATTGTGAGTTTGTAATAAAGTAAAAGGAACAATGATATGCGTTGAATATGTGACTTACTCCTTTTTGGAACTTACGTTTAATGACCGGTGTTTTGGCTAAAACACCGCTGATTTGTACGTCTGTTGTTATTGTATCTGGTATTGCCTGTTTACAAGCAAGCTGTATTAAAAGAACGTTATGAAGGAAGTAGAGTCTACACTGCACCTATTTGATGCAGCAGGTAATTCTTAACAAGGCCCGCAATCAATGCAGCGGCTCCGGCAGTGTTAGTGATAATATTTAATTCAGGTCACATTGTTGCTTAATGCCTGCTTTTAACCTGTTTAAAATAAAATTCCTTCTTTCAAAAAGTATCGCAATATCATTGAAATCAGGAACTAATATCTCGCCTTCCCTGAGCATTAATTTTTCTCTGCCTGCTATTACATTAAAAATAAACGTAAACATGGCAGCTTTGTCCTTATATTTCAAAGGTTCCTGCGTGTTTGAATAAACAAGATAGTTAATGTCGTAAACAATCATATTAAGTGCATATTTTTTATCTTTTGCACTTATGAATCTCTTAGCCATGTTATTGGCAGTACAGGAAATAGTTGCCATTTTTTTATGATTTAGGGTTAAAAAGTATATTAAGGCTATGCAATTCGAAATAATTATAATTTATTTTTTTATTTTAATTATTTTCAGGTCTTTTTAGTAAGTATTTTTTTATTTATAATTCAATTGTTAATTGCTCTGTAATTATAACTGATTTTCTTTAGTTATATTGTACAGGCAGAAGAATAATTTCCTTTATTTTTACCGCTTATACTATTTATGAAAACAACTATTTATTTATTCAGCCTTTTGGTTTTTTTATCTTTTACTTCTTTTTCCCAAATGGTCAAACGGCATTTGAGACCAGGAGATATTTATCGTATGCAAACTCCTGGCGATCCAAACGTTTCACCCGATGGTCAGTGGGTTGCTTATACAGTAAGTTCTAACGACTCAGCAAAAGACAAGCGGAATTCAAATATCTGGATGGTTAGTATGGATGGAAAGCAAACAGTGCAGCTAACTAACAGCCCCGATAATGAAAGTAATCCACGTTGGAGCCCTGATGGAAAATACATTTCTTTTACTGCTGCCCGGCAGGGAGCAACTTCACAGGTATGGCTTCTTGACAGGCGTGGGGGAGAAGGTCAGAAGCTTACTGACACAAAAGGAGATTTAGTTGATTATAGCTGGAGTCCCAACGGAAAAAAACTTGTGCTGATGATGAAAGATCCAAAGGATACATCTAAAAGAAAACCACCTGAGCCGTACGTTATCAATAAGTTTAAATTTAAACAGGATATAACGGGCTATCAATACGATACAAGCAGAACTCATTTGTACCTGTTTGACGTAGCAGCAAAGAAAATTACACAACAACTAACTTCAGGTGTATACAGCGAAGCTGACGCCGCCTGGAGCCCCGACGGAACTAAAATAGCTTTTGTAAGCAATCGCACCCAGGATCCTGACAGGAATGAAAACACCGATATTTGGATTATAGACACAATACGGGGATCAGCAGCAAAAAAGCTTACTGCCTGGAACGGCGGTGATGCCAATCCGCAATGGAGCCCTGATGGTAAAACCATTGCTTATGTAAGAACTACCTCTGATGCTACTTATGAAATGTATGATCAAACGTCTCTTTGTATTATAAATGCCAATGGTGGTGAACCTAAATCATTATCTCTGTCTTTAGACCGGCCGGTGACAAATCCCAGGTGGTCAAAAGACGGAAAAAGCATTGCAGTTTTAGTAGCTGACGACAGGCAACGATATGTCGCATCCTTTGATGTGGCCAAAGGAACTATGAAAACTGTAGCAAGGGGTGACAGAGCTTTTACTGCTATTGAAGCCGCCCCCAGAGGTAATTGGGTTACGTTTATGTCAGAACCTCAGTTACCAACGGAATTATATGCAATTGAAGGTGCAGGCGTGAGAAGGTTAACTGCATTGCAAAATGCATTTATAGACTCTATTGAATTAGCAAAAGTTGAAAAGTTTACCTCGAAAAGTAAAGACGGCACGCTTGTATCCGGGTTAGTGTATTTTCCGCCAGGAATGCCAAAAGAAAAACTGCCTTTAATTTTTTATATACATGGCGGACCTACAGCCCAGGACGAATTGAGCTTTGATGAAACGAGGCAAATGTTTGCGGCACATGGGTATGTAGTAGCAGCAGTTAACTACCGGGGAAGCCTGGGACGCGGCATTGCATATTCAAGAATAATATCGGGCGACTGGGGAAATAAGGAAGTGATGGACATACTGGGTGCAGCCGATTACCTTGTGGCTAAGGGCATTGCGGACTCTACGCGTATGGGCATTTCGGGCTGGAGTTATGGTGGCATATTAACCGATTATACCATCGCTTCGGATACTCGTTTTAAAGTGGCAAGCAGCGGTGCAGGTGTAGCAGCGCCGCTATCTTTGTATGGCGTAGATCAGTATATTAATCAATATATTAATGAAATCGGGCTGCCATGGAAAGATAATAATATAGAGAAATACCTGAAGTTGTCTTATCCTTTTTTGCATGCAGACCGGATAAAAACGCCTACACAATTTATGGTTGGCGAAAAGGATTTTAATGTACCGGCAGTGGGAAGCGAGCAGATGTACCAGGCATTACGTTCGCTCGATATTCCCACAGAACTCTTAATCTACCCGGGTCAATTTCACGGTTTTACTCAACCCAGTTTTAAAAAAGACAGGTACGAGCGTTATTTTAATTGGTTTGATAAATATTTAAAGACGGGCAACAATGAAAAAACGACTGCATTAAACCAATAGTGCAAATAACTGTTTCAGGCATTTTTTCAAAAGAATATACATTATTTAGTCACAAACCGTTGTTTAATAAATAGGGTATAGTTTCTCTCCTGCAAACAATGAACAATATTGAGATTGAATCCATAATCTGCAGATATAGCTGGGGGAACTGCGTCAAACTCTCATGACTTTAAAATAGTACAGTTAAATAACATTTAAAAATTAGTATTAAAAATAAAAAAAATAAAATTTTAATTTAAACTGGTGAATGTCAATGTTTTATGATACGTTTCTGCACTCAATACTTTCTGCCACTTTTCAGTTCCAAAACCTTATCTTTGCCGCTCTAAAAAATTTTGTAAACCCTTACTCGTATGCAACTGAAAGGTTTGGTGAAGATTTTTGCTATTGCATTAATCCTGATTTGCTTGTACCAGCTTAGTTTTACATGGTTTGTCCACGGCCATGAAAAAAACATGGAAGAAAGAGCGGACAGATGGCTGAAAGCTAATTTTCCAACTCCTGAACAAAAATACGCCGGCAATAAGGAATTGCAGGCATTATATGCTGATACGCTCAGCAGCCTTAAAAGAACACGGATTCAGCGCCTGCTCGACAGCACTAAAAATGACAAAATATTTTTGGGCTTAGCGAGTTACCAGTATGCAAAAAACCAGGAATTAACGTATGGCCTCGATTTGCAGGGCGGGATGAACGTAACGATGGAAGTAGGTCTTGATGGACTGATTAAATCTCTTTCCGGTTACAATCGGGATGTAAATTTTAATAAAGCGCTTGCTTTAGCCAATCAAAGAAAAGCAAACAGCGGTGCAGATTATATAACTTTATTCTCTGAAGAATATAAAAAACTTAATCCGGGCGGAAGCCTTGCTTCTATTTTTGCAGCATCCAGCAACAGGCGTATAACATACCAAAGCAGCGATGCACAGGTTCTTGATTATATACGCGGTGAAGCAAAAAGCGCAGTGAATAATACTTTCAACATTCTTCGTACCCGTATAGATAAGTTTGGTGTTACTCAATCAAATATTAACCTCGATGAAAACAAGGGAATTATAACTGTCGAATTACCCGGGGTTAATGATCCGGAAAGAGTAAGGAAATATTTGCAGGCTACTGCAAATCTCCAGTTTTTTGAAGTGTACAATCTTGGGGAAATATACACTGCTTACCAGGCGGCTGAAAAAGCATTGGCAGCATACGAAAATGGAACGCCGGCAAAAGACTCTGTCGCTAATACAAGTGACTCTGCAGCAATGAAATCCAATACTGCTGCAGCCAAAACAACTGTCGCTGATACTACGAAAACTGCCACTTTAAGTTCTTTTGATAGCAGCAAAACTGCAAAAAATCCTGCTATTGCAAATGCAGCAAAAAATCAGAACCCGATCAGTTCTATAATGCAGCTTATACAACCCCAGCAAGGGAAAGATGGCCAGATGCAGTTTCCGGCAGCAATAGGATATATTCAGACGAAAGATACTGCCACATTCAGCAACTACATGCAGATGGATATTGTGAAAAGCAAATTTCCATCTAACCTTGTTTTTATGTTTGGAAAGAGTGAATCTGACGATCCGAAAGCATCAGGTATTTTACCGGTATATGCTGTAAAAACTGTTGAAGGTGGCGGTACAATGGCTAAACTGGAAGGCGAGCATGTAAGTGACTCCCGCCAGGACTATGATGAGAGAGGGCGCGTTGCCATTAAAATGAATATGGATAAAGTAGGTGAAAGAATCTGGGCAAAAATGACCGGAGACAACATTGGCAAGCCTATAGCCATTGTAATGGATAACATTGTTTACAGTGCGCCTTTTGTAAACGGCGTTATTCCTAACGGAAGTTCCGAAATCACAGGAAGTTTTTCCCTTACAGAAGCCCAGGATCTTGCAGACATTCTTAAGAGCGGTAAATTGCCCGCTCCGGCAAGAATTGTGCAGGAGCAAGTGGTAGGGCCAACGCTGGGACAAGATGCTGTTCGTGGCGGCACTACAGCCTTCACTGTAGCATTTATCATCATTTTCGCCCTTATGCTTATTTACTATAATACAGCAGGGTGGGTGGCCAATATTGCTTTAATATTAAACCTTTTGTTTACTATTGGTATTTTAGCGGCCCTTGGTGCATCGTTAACTGCAGCAGGTATTGCCGGTCTTGTGCTGACGATCGGTTTAGCTGTAGATACCAACGTAATCATTTTTGAAAGAATAAAAGAAGAACTTTCACGCGGTAAAAATTACCAGTTAGCAGTGAATGATGGTTACAAACGTTCTTATGCACCCGTTTTAGATGCGCACGTTACCACCATGCTTACTGCCCTTATTTTATTTAAGTTTGGGTTAGGTCCTGTTTTAGGTTTTGCAACTACACAAATTCTTGGTATTCTTTTGTCCCTGTTTTGTGGCATTCTTATTTCACGAATGGTCTCTGACTGGTACACTAACAAAAACCGCCACTTTGAATACTTCACTGCTATCAGTCGTAAAGTTTTTAAACATGCCGCTTACAAATTTATTGAATACCGAAAGATAGCTTATGGTATTTCTGTAGTCGTGTTGTTGCTTGGTATTAGTTCATTTTTTCATGGTTTTGATGAAGGTGTTGAATTTAGCGGCGGAAGAAGCTACACTATAAAATTTGATAAGCCTGTGCAGCATGATGAAATCATGAACTCGTTGAAACAGGAATATGGCGAATATCCTATCGTTAAAAGTATCGGCTCAAACAGCCAGTGGAATATCACCACTTCTTATAAGATAAAAGAAACAGGTAATAATATAGATTCATTGGTAGAATTTAAATTATTCAATGGACTGAAAGGTTATTTCCCCCAGGGACTGACCTACAGAGAGTTCGATACGCGTTACAAACAAAGCTCGCAAACAGTTTTGCCAACGATTTCAGATGATTTAAAAACAGGTGCTAAGACGGCAACTATTGTTTCACTGCTCGCTATATGTTTATATATATTTATTCGTTTCCGGGACTGGAGATACTCTTTGGGTACTATTGTAGCACTCTTGCACGATGTATTTGTTACCCTTGCAGTTTTCAGTTTCTTAAGAGGCGTTGTCCCTTTCCCCCTGGAAATAGATCAGCACTTTATAGCAGCTATTCTTACGGTAATTGGTTTCTCTATGAATGATACGGTAATTGTGTTTGACCGTATCCGTGAAGACAGCCGGCTGATGAAAAATACGGATAAAGGAACTATAATCAATAAGGCAATTAATGAAACGCTAAGCCGTACGATAATGACTTCACTGACGGTATTTCTGACTATTTTGTCGCTGTTCATTTTTGGCGGTGAAGTAACTCGTGGATTTGCTTTTGCCATGCTCATTGGAGTAATCACCGGTACTTACTCATCTATTTTTGTTGCAGCTCCAATTCTTATGGATTTTGCAAAAGACAAGCCATTGGGAAAAGCCGATACGGTTGAAACCAAAACATCAGCATCACCTGCAAGAGCGAGAGCATTGTAAAATCTAATTACAGGTACTATAAAAAAAGCCGTCTTAATTTCAAAGTTGAGACGGCTTTCTTTTTTAGATAACCAAAGTTTTTTTTTACAAAAAGAAAAGACTTTTGTGGTCACATAACCCAAAATAGCATATTTGTCCATTTAAGGGTTATCACCAAGAATTAACTATTTGGTGATGGCATTCAAATGGAGAGAAAAATTTCAGAAATGTTCTAATTCGGCTTTTTCCCAAACAGTTTTATTGGTCGCTTTTACCTGCATCGTCCCATTTGATGTTAATGTTACATTTTTCAGGTTGTAAAACCCTGCTCTCAGATTATCCGGTATGGTTAGTCCTTCCACTTTAGCCTCACCCGGAATGTTGTCTCCATCTCCAGCAGTAACGGTTTCAAGAATATCAATTGTCTTCATCGGGCAAAAATACATCACCATTTTACCGTAAGCATTTTCTAACCGTACCGGGGAAAGATTTGCAGTAACCGTTTCACCATGAGTTAATCTTTCTTCTCTCATCTTTTGCTGTAAAACATTCGGCTGAGAATAGGAAGTAATAACTACAGGTTTTGATTTTTCTGTTTCTGATGATTTTTCATTTTTCGCACCAAAAAGATTTCCAAAAAGGGAAGTCGTTTCTTTTTTCATGTCTTAAAGTTTTTAAAGTTTGATAAATGTGTAGAAAAGTTATTAATCGTATTTTACCCCAATACAATAACTTCACTGATATAAACTTCATTGATATACTTTTCAACCTCATCAATGCATCTGTCAATCAATAACTGTCAGCTTATACTTCTTTTTCCTTTCCGGATTTCTATATAATTTCTATAAAAGCATTTTCAACAAAATTATAATCTGTTGAGCTCAAATCGGAGCTAAAAAAGGGACAATAACCTCTTTTAAAGACAATGGCTCCATATCGAATGCTGCCTGTAAAATGAAAAAAAATTCAGGCAGGGTCAGAAGGTTTTTTAACTGCAATGAAAAAAAATCGAATTATTCATTAAATAATAGAATCCCAGTGTTTTTGGTAAAATAACCATCCTTATAAATATTAGGTTTAACGGGCAGCTAAAGAAATAATCTTCTATTTTTTATTTTTCAATGGTTTACCGTTAAGCGTTCATGTCCTTTGCAGCGCTGGTTTTATAAATTGTTGCATTACCAAAGAGACCGGATAGAAATGATTTTAGAGATCGCGTAAGGTTTCAAAAGCTGACGGTGAGGAAACGGTCAACCGCATGCTGCCGCTGTTTGTGTCTTCTCAATCAACTATAATGGTCGTTTGAAATTATGTTTCTATACAATCCCTTGATAAGAATAGAATTATTAATTCATTTTTCTGGCAAGTATTTTTTCAAAACGCTTTACATCTGCATCAGCATAAATAGGTGTGCCCTGCAATAAATAATCTGTAAGCTGCCTGGCAAAGAAGGGTGCAAGCGAACAACCTTTGGTACCCAGGCCATTTAATATTCCCACGGCTAAAAATTTAGGATGCAAACCCACAAAAGGTCTTCGTTCCACATTTGCAGGTCTTACGGATGCTATACGGTCCACTATCTCAAAAGGAACTTTTAACCAATACTTAAGTTGATTGGCTACTTTTTCTTTATACACCGCAGTTGGTTTCACATCTGTGAAGTTCCACTCGTATGAAGAACCTATCCAAAAAAGATTTTCTTTCCACGGCACTATACTTATTCCTTGTTTGTAAATATAATTGCGTTGCAGGCCAGGTATTTTAGCAATAATAGCTTCCCCTTTGTTAGCAGCATAAGGAAGGTTTTTGAAAAAAGGACTGTCAATGCCTGCAACTCCATCGCAGCAAATAATTTTTTTTGCTGTGATATTTTTGTAAGTAACAAAAACGTCATTCACAAAACAATTATCCCAACTGAATTCTTCATCGATCAAATTGTTATCTGACTGCAGTTTTTCTCTCCAGCACTCAAGTAAAAGATTAATATCAGCGAGCAGGCAAGGGCTGACTTCACCAATATCGAAGTGATAATTAAAAAAAAATCTCCAGTCAGCAGTTGCCGGTTTATGCAGGTAGTCTTGTTCTTCGGCCATTCGTTTTTCAAATGCTTCTTTCATTTGAAGGCTTGCATGAAAGTCAAGTACACTACATTTTTTTATCAGTCTTTTTCCAAATTCATTTTCTAATTGCGTATATGCGTCTAATGCAAAGGGCAGTAATTCTTCAATTCTCCATGTTCTTACAATTCGTCGTCCTGTTACGGGGTTGATAACTCCGCTTGCCACTTTGCTTGCCGTAAAAGGATTATTTTTATCAATAACCTTTACTTTTTTTCCTGCTTTTAGTAAATAGTAACTTAGAAAAGTGCCGCTAAGCCCCTGGCCAATAACCAGGTAATCAACATTCATCGGAGTAATATTTAAATTTAAAAATAATGGCTGATTTAGACCTGCTTCTTATGCTGATATAAACAAAAAGCCAGGCTTTTTTTAATTGCCCGGCTTTTAATCTTTATTATGTTTATTTTATTTTTTTAATGCTTTTGCCATTGTAATACCAATATCTGCAGGGCTGTCTGCTACATGAATTCCACATTCTTTCATGATCTTCATTTTTGCTGCAGCAGTATCATCAGCGCCGCCAACAATGGCTCCTGCATGTCCCATACGTCTGCCTACGGGAGCAGTTTGCCCTGCTATAAATCCCACAACCGGTTTGGTTCCGTTTTCTTTTACCCAATACGCAGCTTCAGCTTCCATTCCGCCGCCAATTTCACCAATCATAATTATACCTTCTGTGGCTGAGTCATTCATTAGCAATTCTACGGCTTCCTTAGTAGTAGTGCCAATGATAGGATCACCGCCAATACCGATAGCGGTAGATATGCCAAGCCCTGCTTTCACTGCCTGGTCTGCTGCTTCGTAAGTCAAGGTTCCTGATTTTGAAACAATGCCAATTTTTCCTGCTTTGAAAATAAAGCCAGGCATTATCCCTACTTTAGCTTCATCTGCTGTGATAACACCAGGACAATTCGGACCGATTAAACGGGTTGTTTTGCAAGACAGGTAATTTTTTACTTTCACCATATCCTGCACCGGGATGCCTTCGGTAATACAAACTACCAAACTAATTCCCGCATCTGCAGCTTCCATAATTGCATCCGCAGCAAAGGCAGGGGGAACGAAGATTATACTAACATCAGCGCCGGTATTTTGAACGGCATCTGCCACGGTGTTAAAAACAGGCTTGTCTAAATGAACAGAGCCTCCTTTTCCGGGAGTGACTCCGCCAACTACATTGGTACCATATTCTATCATTTGTGTAGCATGAAAAGTTCCTTCTGTACCCGTGAAACCCTGAACAATTATTTTGGAATTTTTATTTACTAATACACTCATAGCAAACAGTTGATGTAGTTTTTAATGTTGCGCAAAAATAGGATATAACAGTTATAAACAACATATTTAAATTTTCAGCCAGAGGAATGAAAGCGACTATATGAGCACAAAATTTTTTTTATAAATAAAAAAATCTAAACGATTACCCTTGAATTTTGTAGTGATGTCCGGCAATTACCGGTGCTTCGCCTGGCAGGCATGCCGTATAATATTGAAGCGGTTTAGAAATAGCATTAATAATTGGCTTATCAATAATGTATAAAAAAAAATCCCGCCTTGTGAGCGGGACAAATTTTTTTGTTTTCCTGTTAGACTTACCGGTTTTTCAGATAGAAGGATAACAAAAAGTTTTTCAGGTTTTTAGGATCGGGGGTTTTTTATTAAATCATGGATAGTAAGTTTTCCGAAGACAATATTGGATAATTAAGTACCAAAAATACGCGTATTGTTTATATTACTATAGCTTTAAAAGACTTTATAATACCCGTATCAGACGCACATTTACATACAACTGCATCTATACGATTATAAATAACTTAAATTGGTTTCAGGAGTTAGCGTTAACAAAGTTTGATACATAAGTTTTATCGTATTTTCAATATCATTTTTATGGAGCATCTCAACAGTTGTATGCATATAACGGAGCGGAATTGATATTAAAACGGAAGGACAACCATCATTAGCGTAAGCAAAGCTATCTGTATCAGTTCCGGTACTGCGGCTTATCGCCCTCAGTTGTACCGGTATGTCAGATTTTGCGGCCACATCCTGCACCAGGTTCAATAGTTTGTTATGTACAGCCGGTCCGTAGGCAAGAGATGGACCTTTGCCGCAACTGCATTCCCCTTCAATCATTTTGTTTATCATAGGTGTAGTCGTATCGTGTGTCACATCTGTTATTATTGCCACATTTGGCCTGATACGACGGGCAATCATTTCTGCGCCACGCAGACCAATCTCTTCCTGTACTGCATTAACGATATATAAAGAATAGGGAAGCTGAATATTATTTTCTTTCAACAGGCGCGCTACCTCTGCAATCATAAATCCGCCAATGCGGTTATCCATTGCCCGGCTTATATAATAGTCATAGGCGAGCTCTTCGAAGCCTTCTTCGTAAGTTACTACCGCACCTACATGTATGCCGAGGTCTTCAACTTCTTTTTTGTTTCTTGCTCCGCAATCGAGCCAAAGATTATCAACTTTTGGGGCAGGTTCTTTTTGTTCAGGGTTTGATAGCCGTGTATGAATAGCCGGCCAGCCAAACACAGCTTTTACCAACCCATTTTTTCCGTGAATAATTACTCTTTTTCCCGGCGCTATCTGGTGGTCGACCCCGCCATTTCTTTTCAGATAAATTAATCCTGTATCGGTAATATAATTTACAAACCAGCTTATCTCATCGGCGTGTGCTTCTATCACTACTTTAAACGGGTGGTCGGGATGTATAACTCCGACCGCAGTGCCATAGGGATCAGTAAATTTTTGGTCTATGTATGGTTGCAGGTATTCAAGCCACAATTTTTGTCCGCCAGATTCAAATCCTACGGGAGAAGGATTGTTTAAATAATTTCGTAAAAAGGTAAGGGAAAGATCATTCATAACATTTTCTTCTTTCTTTTTTTCTTTTTTTAATTTCGACATGTTTTATTTTTTAAAAAGTAGAATGCTTGTTATACCACACAGTGCTTTTGCAAATACAAGACCATCAACTGCCACAAGGTAATATAAAACACTTCTTCCCTGGCGGTATTTTGCTATGATCAAAATCAAAAGCGCATAGGGTATTAGCTGTATTGCAGTCTGCAGGAAGGAGAAGTTTTTCTGCCATTGAAAAAGAAAAAATACCGCGAGATTTAAAAAGATGACAGGAATGACTATGAATCGAAAAGTGTCTCTTATTCCTAAAATTACCGGGTAAGTTTTAAGCTGGTGGTAGAAATCTGTTCTGTAATCTTTTATATCAAAAATGATGGCATTAACAGAAAAGAACAGGAAGTTTTGCAGCCCTAATAACAATAAAGAGAAAAGAGTGAAAGATGGCATAACGCTGGTTTGTACGGTCCATATTATTACCGGATAAATGGTAACCCAACCTGCCCACGTAAGTCCCACAATAAAAGGTTTGATCCATCCGATTTGTCTTATTTTCCTAACGCGGAAAAACCGCGGGGCAAAGGTATACCAGGCGGCAATTATAGGGAAAGCAATAATAAGCACAAATTGCAACGGCGATAGCAAAACAAAAGTGTGCTGGTTCTTCCATAGCAGGAACAAAAGAAATATGGCGGCAACAACGATGGAATAGTTTAGGGTTTGCTTTATGGCAGCCAGGTTTTTTCTATACCATAATGTTCTGTCATTATAATTTTTTGCACCAACGCTTCTCACATAGATCATTGTGTAATAGATGCCGGTGCAAAAAAAAATAAGCAGGTAAAAAGGGAAAACGTTTAGCGAAATATTGTTGAGCAGGTTTGTTTCAATACAAAGTGCGACTGCACAAATTCCTAAAAATATATTTCCATAAAAAAATACCCTGATAATGTTGTACAACAGCAGCTATTTATTGTTGGGTAATAACTACTTCTTCAGATGAAATGGTATCACTTACATTTTTAGCTTTATCATGTATCCAGAATTTAAATGTTGCACTGTCATTTCTACCAATACACTTAGGTTCAAATATATCCGGGCAGCCAAGATTAATTCCATAACTATAACATATTTGTATGTCACCTTTGAAGTCTTTTGATGCAGGAAAATCAGGCATTCTATAAGGTGCTGTCCCTCCACCTGAAGAACAATTTTTTACAATTTCCTGCACCCAGATAGTATCCTGAAGGTCTCCTTCAGCATCAGTTACTTCAAGGGTAAATGTTAATTGCTGGCTTCTGTGTAATACTTTCGTATTCACCCCCTTATATTTCAATTGCGGCTTCTTGGTATATTTGTCTTTTGAGCAACTGTTTAAAAAACAAAATGCAATAAATGCAAACAATATCTTTGTCCTCATGAATTTTATTTACTTTTCAAATTTAGTTAAAACCAATCAGGCATAAGCAGTAGTGGAAGAGATTGTTAACAATATTTTCTCAGTATCGTCCTATACTTTTCAGCAACAGGCTTTAAACACCTTTCGTTATCAATATGCTGCAAATAAAGTTTATCATCAATGGGTAAATGCTTTGCGTATCAATATTAATGAAGTCGGTCATATTTGTCAAATTCCTTTTTTGCCTGTTTCCTTTTTCAAAACCAATGACGTAGTGTCGGGAAGTTTTATACCAGAGGTTATTTTTGAAAGCAGCGGCACTACCGGAACTGTTAATAGCAGGCATGCAGTAAAAGAAGCCGGTTTGTACACAAAGAGTTTTACAGAAGGGTTTAAAAAGTTTTATGGTAACCCCCGCGACTGGTGCATACTGGGTTTGTTGCCTTCCTACCTTGAAAGAAAAGGTTCGTCTCTTGTTGTAATGGTTGAGGAATTGATTGCATTATCAGGACAGGGCAAAAGTGGTTTTTATTTGAATGAATTTGAAAAACTTGCAAATGTTTTACAAGAGTTGGAAGCTCAGAAACAAAAAACATTGCTGATAGGAGTAACATTTGCCTTGCTTGATTTTGCAGAGCAGTTTCCAATGGTTTTGAAAAATACAGTTATTATGGAAACGGGTGGAATGAAAGGGAGAAGAAAGGAACTGGTGAGAGAAGAAGTTCATTTGTTTTTACAAAAACAATTTCATATTACTGCTATTCATTCTGAGTATGGAATGACAGAATTGCTGTCGCAAGGTTATTCATTTGGTAGTGGTCTGTTTAATACAGTGCCTTGGATGAAAGTATTGGTGAGAGATGAAGATGATCCGTTACTGATTAATGAAAAGGGAAGAGGATTGATTAATGTGATTGATCTTGCAAATATATATAGCTGCAGTTTTATTGCTACTGATGATGTAGGTAAAATATATGAAGACGAAAGTTTTGAAATACTTGGCAGAAGAGACAACAGCGATATAAGAGGATGCAGCCTGATGACGATTTGAAATTTTCCAATCCTTTTTAATTGTTTTTCCTTTATTAAACAGCATGTGCTTAACAACAAAAACATTTTTTTCTCCATGTTAACCCCGGCAATTAATCTTCCCATTGCAAACCGCCTTTCTTAATAACATAGAAAAAACCTGCAAGAAAAAAACCGACAAACATAGCTACACTTCCAAAGCCGGACCAGCCTAACTCCCGAAAGTTGACCGCGTAAGGATAGAAGAAAATAACCTCCACATCAAATAAGACAAATAGTATGGCTACTAAAAAATATTTGACTGCCATTGGCTGCCGTGCATTTCCTACCGCTTCTATTCCACTTTCAAAATTTTGCAATTTGTCATCTGTAGCTCTTTTAGGGCCTATAAAATGTGTTGCCCCCATCATTACTGCTATAAAACCTATCGCAAACACAAATTGAATGCCTATAGGAAGATAATTTGCAGATGAATTAGCTTCTGCAATTGCTGCATCTAAAAAGTACATATTTTACATTTTCTATGTAAAAGTAAGAAGTATGTTTAATTTATTTAAAATAAAAAAAACTCCCCTCTGAATAAAAGGGGAAGTTTTTTTTATAACGAACAAATTATGCTAACTTTTTTTCTTTCTCTTCGTCGAAGTTCCTTTTCTTTTAGTGCCTGACGATGCGCCGCGGGATGAGGAACTCCTTGGGCTTAAAGCTTTTTCCAATACCGGTTTTGCCTGTGTAGCAAACTGATCCGCAGGATCTATGGCAAGAATCTGATTAATAGCATCAAGTGATGACCGGTAATCCTTCAGTTTATCTGCCGCAACTGAAGCGATATAATAATACTGCGCTTTAATTTTGTTTGCATTTTTAACTGAATCCTGGCCTTTTAAAAAGGTAATATATTGCTGTACCTGTCCCAAAGCTGATCCTTTAGAAGAATCAGCATCTGCAGCTATAGCAGCACGTGCTGCCAAAGCATATCCATATTCCTGAGCAGGAAATTTTTGAATATAGGCCCTGCTGGCACTGTCGGCCAATGCGGTGTCGCCGGCGTCAATAGCAGCATCAGCAATATTGTACATATCCAGGTTAGAAGGGTTAGGGTTTAATTTATAGCTTTTTTGCAGCCACTGCAATCTTTCCTGGGGTTTGTTTGCCTTCTTATACAAATAGGCAATGGTATCCATGTATTTCATTCTATTCACCCTTACAGTATCCAGGTTTAATGCATTTTGAAGATAACTAATTGCACTGTCTTCTCCACCCTGAAATTTTTTCAATACGGAGGCAGCGAAAAGATAATCGGCGCCTATATTTTCAGTTTGCAGGTTAGACATTTTACCGGCAGTTAAACCAGACAGGTAAGATTGAATATTTGACCTCGCCTGTGCAGAGTCTCCAAGCCGGTCGTAGTTGTAGGCATATAATACTTTTAATCTTGGATAATTAGCACATGCCCCGCCACTCATAGCTTTTGCTTTAGCTAAAGACTCCTGGTATTTGCCGGAGCGGAAAAGGTAATCAGCTAATAAATAATCGGTATTGCAATCTTTGTCAGAATTAGCTATATACTTTTCCAGGTATTCCCTGGCTTTATTTACATCCCTGTTGGAATAATAGTAATACAAATCGAGATAGGCAGGGGTAAAGGCGGGATCAGCAGCAATTGCCTCATTATAATATTGTAAGAACTTTTCGCTATTGCCCTGGCTTTCAAAAATTTTTCCTAACCTAAATCTCGCTCTTGCATTTTTAGGATCTGCTTTTATAGCATTATTAAATGCTTCATAAGCATTGCCGCCCTGGTCAGGTCCTAACTTCAGATAATTAATACCAAGATTTATATATGCATCAGCATTGTTCGGCTCTATAGCTATGGCTCTTTTTAAAATTTGAATTGCATAGGCAGGGTCACCTGTGTTGGCAGGACCGTCTGCGTTTGCACGGCCAATAGCATTGAGAACATTTACATCTTCTTTTTTCTTTTTTGTGCTTGCTGTTAACGCTGCTTCAAAACGCTGGCGTGCTGCATCCTTTTTGCCTTCAAGCGACTCTACCTGGCCCATTCCTACCCAGATCAAAGGGTCGTTTACTCCACTTGTCAAAGCGTTTTGATACACCTGCCTGGCGCCGCCAATACTATCCATCGCCAGGTAGGTCTGGCCCAGCCAGTAGATCGCCTGTGCATCTTTAGCATTAGAGGCCACCAGTTTATCCAGCGTCTGTTTGGCAGAGGTTACCCGTCCATAATACAATGCTTTCCTTGCGTCATCAACAGATTGAGCCAATAGTAATTTACCCGACAACAAAACTGCTAATAACAATGTCGTTAGTTTCTTCATGTGTCTCTTTTTTTGTTTTTTTGTTTAATTATTCACTTTCCATGTTAGTTCTCCGGCGGTTAAAATTCATTTTAACCGGTACCAGTAAAGCCCTTTTAAATATTAACTGTCCTCTTTCTGTACTCAAAAAAAACACAAACCTGGAACCTAAACCAGGGTAGTTTTCTTTGAGCACGTAATACAAGCCGCGTACCAAAGGATATTGGTTAAATGTTATAGTTTGCTGCGACGGTTTTGCATACTCACCTTTGTCACAATTCTTATTACATTCTATTAAAGATGCTTTTACTTTATTAACTGCCTGTTCCTGCTGTTCATTTAAAGGGTCGGTTATCCAGCTAATACCCACAAATCCTACAGCATTTTTCGTGTTTGCAATATAATTTATAAGATCTTCACTATTCTTTGCCCCGGTAATATTTTTTCCAAAAGGTGCACCTTTTAAAATTGAATCTTTCAAATAAAGTACCGTGCTGGTTGCCCTGTTGCCATCTATTGCCACATTCAATTTTTGACTTGCATTACCGGATAACAAGCCTTTAAGATCATTGATGGAATAGACAGAGTCGGGATTATTTACATTTACGATAACTGCTATTGCATCTTTAGCCAACTGTGCAAATTCAGGTTTGTATGAAATTTTTTTATCAAAATACTGTGTTTCATTCCGGGTTAGTTCCCTTGAAATAATTACAATTTTAGTGCTGTCTTTTTCCAAATCCCTGATGCAGTCAGCTTCCGGCTTGTATTCTGCAATTACGTTTACATCAGGATATGAAGATTCAAAAACTTTTATCTGCTCAGTCATTACCGGCTCAAAACTTTCATCAACACTTATATGCAGCGTTTTATTTATTTCAGCGTTTTGTTGTTTGTCTGCAGGTTGATTTTTACATGCACCGAATACAAGCATTCCTGCCAATAAAACTTTCAATTTATTTATCATAGCTAAAAATAATCTTTCTTAAAACCTCTGTAAATTCTCCAGGAGCCATATATAGCACACAAACCGCCGAAAATGTACCTGAAAGTTCTATCAAAATTAGTCATATCGAAACCAAACCTTTCTGCAAAAAACAAAAAAGCCGCAGCGGTAAGATACAATATTCCCATAGTGTAATCCATCACTGACCGCATCACTGAATAGCCTTTTGTTCTTTTTTCTCTTATGTTCTTTAAATCGTTATCCATTTAAGTATTATTGAAAAACTGTAATGTAAATATTTCAAAGAACAAATTTTATCAGTCTTAATTAATCAATTGTACTCCATACGGTCGATATACAATTACTTAAATAAATAATTTTGCCTTAATAATTACTTCATTTGAATAAAACGCAAAACACCGCTTCACTCAATTTTCGCGCCATTTCATCTGCTTTTACTTTTTTTATTCCGTTTTCTTTCAGAAGAATGTGGTAAAACTATTATAAACAAATTAATAAAAAAAAACTTGCCCAAAGGTATAATTTGATCCAATATAAATATGATGCAAGATTCCTCCAAATCCACATTTTTTTGCTTTAAAGTTGTGTAAGAAATAATACAGTTTGCAAACCGGCAATCTTAGATTCAATTCCTGCTCCCCTTGCTCATTTAAGTCTTTTGCCGACAAACGTTTCAGGACGATGAAATGTAAATACGGAACGTAACAACGCTTTTAAGCATAATAACCAGTAAAACGTGTTATGATAAGGCTATAGCTTGTGCTCCTCCAACTTTGCCAAACTGGTTGAATCTTTATTTATTGGCTAATTGAAACAACTTAAATACAGTTTGCATAAAGCGTAAGAAGTGAAAGGGAATTGCCTGCAAATCCTTGGGGGGAATTTGCAGCGGCCTTATTTTTATTAGCTAAGTTGCTAACCTTCAGGTAGCATCAACACTAAAAGTATTCTCCTTTAACCTGTTTTTTTCCTTTTAAAAGCATTTAGTGGCTTTAGTTCGATAAAGACAATTGAATAACCGGATAAGTCATCATTGCTTTTTTGAAATAATAAAAATTTTATTGAAACGCTTATATAACTGTAATCCAATAAATAAGCATTATTAATATATTCAATTCAATTCAATTTTTATGAAAAACTTTTTTACATTATTATTTATCTGCATGCTGAATTCCGCCTGGGCAAGCAACTATTATTTCTCTGCTGTTTCAGGTGATGACTCAAGAACTGCTGTTCAGGCCAAAAATCCCGCTACACCATGGAAGACATTAACAAAATTAAACACAGTAATCCCGACACTTTTACCTGGTGATTCAGTTTTGTTGAAACGTGGTGATACCTTTTACGGATCAATTGTCGTAAAAAAATCCGGTGCATCTGGTTCACCCATCGTTATCGGCGCTTATGGCTCAGGAAATAAGCCAGTCATAACTTCCCTTAAAACCATTTCTGATTGGGTTTCTAAAGGTAATGGTATATATGAAAGTACAAACGCTATTTCAGGAACAAGGGTTAACGTTGTTTTGCTGAACGGCGCGCAACAGGAGCTTGGACGTTATCCTAACAGTAACGCAGCAAATGGAGGCTTCCTAACCTTTGAATCGCATTATAGCAATACTTCAATCACCGACAATGAGTTAACTTCGACAACGAACTGGACAGGTGCAGACGTAGTGATCAGATCAAGACGTTGGGTTATTGACCGCGATTCAATCATCTCACATTCCGGAACTACGATTACATATAAAGCCTCTTCTTCATATTCACCAACTAATCTTTTTGGATACTTTATTGAAAACAGTGTAAAAACATTGGATAAGTTCGGTGAGTGGTATTATAACCGCTCGACTAAAAAGTTAAGCATCTACTTAGGATCTAACAGCCCGTCATCTTACCAGGTTCAGGCGGCCACCGGTGATGATTTGGTTTATGCTGAAAAAGCTAACTATGTAGTATTTGATAATCTTAATATCACAGGGTCAAACCTCGACGCCTTACACACTAAATACGGTTCGTATGTGTCCGTAAATAACTGCGAATTGTCTTTTGCATCAAATAACGGTATAAACGCGTTTCTGTCAGCAAATTTTAAAGTAGAGGGTTGTACAATTACCAATGGTAACTCCGGAGGCATTTATCTGGGTTATACCGGTGACAATGTAATAATAAGAAATAATAAAATATTAAATACAGGCACTTTTGCAGGAATGGGTGGAAGCGGAGATGGTAAAGGTATAGCCATTCACAGCAACGGCAGTGGTGCAACAATTGAATATAACGAGATAAGAAACACCGGATTTGAAGGAATTTGCTTTGGTGGAAGCAATACAACAGTTAAAAACAACTACATCGACACATTCTGCTCTATAAAAGATGATGGTGGTGGAATATACTCTAATAATGGTATAACCAACATAACCACCTATACTAACAGGAAAGTTATCGGGAACATTGTTATGAACGGAATTGGTGCTCCAAACGGTGCTTACAATCCTTGGGGTACTACTGCTGAAGGCATATACTATGATAACGGTTCAATGAACATAGAAACTACCGGAAACACTGTAGTTGGCGTTAGTGACATGGCTTTGTATCTTCATAATGCTAAAAACATTAAGATTGCAAATAATACTTTTTTTACCCCGGATGTAAGACACATAGGAATGTTTGAACAATTGAATCATCCACTAATAAGGGACAACTCTATATATAACAATATTGTATTTGCAGAAGCCGTATCCGAAGTATTCATAACTAAAAGATCTGAAACTACTGACACTAATTTGTTTGCATCTATTTCAGGCAACTACTATGCGAGATCATTAGATTCAAAAACAGCAACTACTCATACCACGATAAAAGCGTATGATCCTAATGCAATATTTAAAGATTATTCAACAGCAATAAGGTATGAGTTTAATCCGACACAAGTGGTTAAAACTATTGCTTTGGATGCAACATACGCAGATGCTAAAAGTGTTACATATTCAGGCAGTATTACTTTGCAGCCTTATTCATCTGCTGTCTTAATCAGGACAGGGGCAATTACAAATGTTGCACCTACGGTAAACATTACAAGTCCTGGGGTAAACGCAACGTTTGCTGCGCCTGCCTCAGTTACTATCAATGCTGCCGCTGCTGATGCTAATGGTACTGTAGCCAGGGTAGATTTTTATAATGGTAATACACTTTTAGGAACTGATAGTACAAGCCCTTATAGTTTCACCTGGAATAATGTTGCTGCAGGCAATTACACTATTACAGCAAAAGCTACTGATAATGGTTCGCTTGTAACAACTTCTGCTGCTGTTGCCATTTCTGTGTATACTCCTAATGTTGCACCTACGGTAAACATTACAAGTCCTGGGGTATACGCAACGTTTGCTGCGCCTGCCTCAGTTACTATCAATGCTGCCGCTGCTGATGCTAATGGTACTGTAGCCAGGGTAGATTTTTATAATGGTAATACACTTTTAGGAACTGATAGTACAAGCCCTTA
>JAABUT010000461.1_pt1 | contig 66455 bp, 29 predicted proteins | sample 5559281 | NCBI WGS metagenome assembly JAABUT01 (sample SAMN10711880, study PRJNA513359) | rock metagenome | isolation source: Antarctica rocks | place: Antarctica: Victoria Land, Ricker Hills nord | collected 2016-01-04 | reverse complement strand
GGGCCATCGGCATCTTCATCGACGCGTGGAACGAACGCTGCGAACCGTTCATCTGGACCAAGACCGCCGACCAGATCATCCCGCGTACCACCCGCAGTAAAGTCACTTCAATAGCGGGACACTAGCGTCGCAGCTGACGTGACGGTTACCTGATCGGGTGCCAGCGTCAGGTAGCTCTTGGCTGCACTGTCACATGCCGGCCAGCGATCTACCCACAGCGTCCAAAGCCTGCCGCTGCACCCGGTAGTACGCCCACTTGCCGCGCTGCTCGCGGCTGACCAGGCCGGCTCCGGCGAGGATCTTCATGTGGTGCGACACCGTCCCCTGGCTCAGCCCCACCGGCTCGGTCAGATTGCAGATGCACGCCTCACCGCCCTCCTGCGCGGCGATCAGCGAGAGCAGCCGCAACCGGGCGAGATCACCGAGCGCCTTGAACACCCGGGCGAGCCGCGCGGCTGATTCGGTATCCAGAACGCCGCCGGGAACCGGGCTGCAGCAGGCCTCGACGTCGATGACGAGCGGAAGGGTCATGCACCTAGTCTGCCAGTCGTATTGACATCCGTCGATCAATCACTGATTGTTGATGCATCGAAGATTATCGATTGGAGGCCTCGATGACTGATCAGGACATCCGCGAACAGGTTCGCCTGCGCTATGCCGAAGCCGCGAACGCGGTGAGCGCTGATGCCAGTGCGAGCGCGCTTGCCGTGGTGGACGCGGACCAGTGCTGTGGCACGCAGACCTCGTGCTGTGGGGGCGGCGAGGTCGAGGCTGTCTTCGGAGCCGCCCTGTACAGCGCCGACGAGCACGGTGAACTGCCGGCCGAAGCGATCGCGGCGAGCCTGGGCTGCGGCAACCCGCTGGCGGTGGCGGACCTCCGTGCCGGCGAGCGGGTGCTGGACCTGGGCTCCGGTGGCGGCATCGACGTGCTGCTCTCAGCACGACGGGTCGGCAGCACCGGCTTCGCCTACGGCCTGGACATGACGGAGGAGATGCTCACCCTGGCCCGCGCCAATGCGACCAAGGCCGGGGCGACCAACGTCGAGTTCGTGAAGGGAACCATCGAGGACATTCCACTACCCGACGCCTCGATCGACGTGGTGATCTCCAACTGCGTGATCAACCTGTCCACCGACAAGCCGGCCGTGATCGCCGAGATGTTCCGGGTGCTGGTCCCCGGCGGGCGCATCGGGATCTCCGACGTCGTGGCCGAGGACCACCTGGCCCCCCAAGTGCGTGCCGAGCGCGGCTCCTACGTCGGCTGCATCGCCGGAGCGCTGTCCCGGGCCGAGTACCTGCACGAACTGTCCGAGGCCGGATTCACCGATGCGGACGTGATCTTCACCCATGAGGCCGCTCCGGACATGCACGGCGCCATCGTCCGGGCGAGCAAGCCGGCTGGGCCAGCACACGCATGAGCGACGTCGTCTACGAACGGCCGGCGAATCTCGACGGACCGGTACTCGCCAAGCTGTCCACGCTCGACCGCTTCTTGCCGGTATGGATCATCACCGCCATGGTGGTCGGTATCGGGCTGGGCCGCGCCGTCCCCTCACTGGCAGGGGATCTGGACTCGGTCAAGGTCGGCTCGATCAGCCTGCCGATCGCGCTCGGCCTGCTGCTCATGATGTATCCGGTGCTGGCGAAGGTGCGCTACAACCAACTCGGGCGGGTCACCGGCGACCGCAGGTTGCTCGCCGGCTCGCTGCTCCTCAACTGGATCGTCGGCCCCGCGCTGATGTTCACCCTTGCCTGGCTGCTGCTGCCGGACCTGCCGGCCTACCGCACCGGCCTCATCGTCGTCGGACTCGCCCGCTGCATTGCGATGGTGCTGATCTGGAATGAGCTGGCGTGCGGTGATCGCGACGCGGCGGCCGTCCTCGTCGCGATCAACTCGGTCTTCCAGATCCTGGCATTCGCGGCGCTCGGCTGGTTCTACCTGCAGGTGCTGCCGCACTGGCTGGGGTTCTCCACGACCAGCGCACACTTCTCGGTCGTAGCCATTGCCTTGTCGGTTCTCGTCTTTCTCGGCATTCCGCTGGTCGCCGGCTACCTGACCCGCACCCTGGGCGAACGTGCAAAGGGACGGGACTGGTACGAGGGCCGGCTGCTACCGCGCATCGGACCGGTCGCACTGTACGGGCTGCTGTTCACCATCGTGGTGCTGTTCGCGCTGCAGGGGCATACGATCACCAATCGACCCTGGGACGTCGCCCGGATCGCGCTTCCGCTGCTGGGGTACTTCGGGCTCATGTTCTTCGGGGGCTTTGCCTTGGGTCATCGACTGAAACTGGGCTATGCCAAGACCACCACACTGGCCTTCACCGCCGCCGGTAACAACTTCGAGCTGGCCATCGCCGTGGCGATCGGGACCTTCGGGGCCACGTCCGGCCAGGCCTTGGCGGGTGTCGTGGGTCCGCTCATCGAGGTACCGGTCCTGGTCGCGCTGGTCTACGTGGCGTTGTGGATCCGCCGCCGCTGGTATCCGGCCGAATCAGCGGTAGCAGACCGGCAGGGGGCACGCTCATGACCGGCAAGCCGAGCGTGCTGTTCGTCTGTGTCCACAACGCCGGCCGGTCCCAGATGGCCCAGGGCTGGCTGCACCACCTCGCCGGGGACCGGATCGAGGTCAGGTCCGCCGGCTCCGAACCCGCCGAGCGGATAAACCCGTCCGCGATCGCCGTGATGGCCGAGGTCGGCATCGATATCACCGCCGAGCAGCCCAAGATCCTCACCGTCGGAGCGGTGCGCGACTCCGATGCGGTGATCACCATGGGCTGCGGCGACACCTGTCCGATCTTTCCCGGTAAGCGCTACGAGGACTGGGACCTGCCCGATCCGGCCGGCCGGAGCGTCGAGGACGTACGGCCCATCCGGGACGAGATACGCGCCCGCGTCCAGTCGCTCGTCGACGAGTTGCTCGGCCGATGAACCGCCACGGTGCGGGCCTGCTTACAGCGGTCGTACTGTGAGGTTGTCTCGACAAGGAAGAGGACGACCATGGCTCAAGCCACACCCGCCCTGGGCAAGCGCCCGCAGCGCGGCCCGTTCGCCTGGGTCGGCGCGTTCACCGGGTTCTATCCAGCACAGGCCGACGAGTTCTCCGACCTGGATCCGGTGACCCGCTTCCTGTACGCCTCGCGCAGCGTCATCCTGGTGATCTCAGCCCAGTCGGCCGTGATTGCCGGACTGCTCGCACTGACCGACCGGCGGCTGGGGGTGTTGCCGTTTCTCCTGGTATTCATGGGATATGTCGTGTTGCACGCCATCAGCAACCTGTCCAACGACTACTTCGGCTACCGCCGCGGCCATGACACCGCCGACTCGCCGCGACGCCGGTACACGCTGCACCCGATCGCCAGCGGTGCGGTCACGCCGCGCTTGCTGGCCAGCGGTCTCGCGGTGCTGGCCGTCCTGGCTCTCGCCATCGCCGCGTACTTCATCGCGCTGCGGGGCTGGCCCGCACTCGTGCTGACCGTGATCGGCGGGGTGCTGCTCTACGCCTATGACGCCGCGCCCAAGGCCCTGAAGGAACTGGGGCTGGGAGAGGTCGCCGCATTCGCGGTGTGGGGGCCGCTGATGATCGGCGGCGGGTACTACGTGATCACCGGGCACCTGTCCGGCGGCGCCTACCTGGCCTCGGTTCCGGCCGGACTGGGCGTTGCGTCGATCCTCGTCGGCAAGCACATCGACCAGCGCGCGTTCGACACCTCGCAGGACCAGCGGACGCTGCCGGTGCTGCTCGGTGAGAAAGGCGCCCGCACGCTGAACCGGACCGCCGTCGTCGCGATGTACCTCGTCACGGCGCTGGCGATCGCGGTCGGCGCGCTGAGCCCGTTCACCGCGGTGGTGCTGTTCGCCGCGCCCCGGGCGCTGCACGCGCTGCGGGTGATGTCGCAGCCCGCACCGAACGAGCCGCCGGCCGGTTACGTCGGCTGGCCGCTCTGGTACCACCGGCTCTGCCTGGTGCACAACCGGCTGTTCGGTTGGCTGTTCATCGCGGGCATCGCGGTGGGCGCGATCTTCCCCGACTTCCGGCTCGGCTGAGAGAGGCGCCCGGTTTGGTCAGCCGGCCCGGGTCAGGAGCGTTTCGAGACCGGGACCACGTACCGGCTGAAGACCAAGTCGCGCAGCACGTCGTCGCCACCCTCGACGATCGAGACGTAGCGCATGTCACGCATCAACTTTCCGATGACCGCCTCGTGGGTGTAACCGAACCCGCCGAACATTTCCGAGGCCGTCGAGGCGATCTGCCAACCGCTCTGGCCGCAGAACATCTTCGTGGTGAGCGCCGACTTGAGCGTGCCCACCCGCAGGAACTCCTCGCCCGCGTCCGGCCGCGCCGCGATCGCGTCGTACTCCCGTGCCGCCGTCAGGCACTGGTTCGTCATCACCCCGATCAGCATCTCGAACTGGCCGAGTTTGGCGGCGAATACGGCGTTTCCGGCAAGCGGGGCGCCCTTGACCGACTTGGTCTTGGCGTACTCCATGCACAGATCGCGAATCCGGCGGGCGATGCCCAGCCCCGTGGTGGCGATCAGGATCCGGCTCGCGTTCAGGCCCACCTCGAGCAGTCGCAGCCCGTTGCCCGCCAGCGCGTTGTCGGCCGGTACCCGGCAGTCGGCCAGCGAGACCTGGTACGTGCCCGACGAGCGCAGGCCGATCATCTCCCATCGCTTGTCGACGGTGATGCCGGGCGTGTCGCGCGGAACGAGGACGGCCAGGAACTCTGACGTACTACCCTCGACCCGTGCCAGCACGACCAGGAACTGGCCGAGGTCGGCATTGGTCGAGTAGGCCTTGTGCCCATTGAGGACGAGGAAGTTCCCGTCCCGACGCACTGTGGTCGTGATGCGCGCCAACTCGCTGCCGGCCTCGTGCTCGCTGCCCAGCGTGGCGCAAGAGCCGTTCTGTTCGACCATGGTGCTGAGGTAGCGTTTCCTGAGCTGCTCGCTTGCGTACCAACCGACCATGCTGGTCGTCAGCACCGGGATGAACAGCGTGAACGCGGCACCCGCATCGCCGTAGGCCAGCTCCGAGACGATCCGGACGCTCTCCTCCAGGTTCAGCCCGAGGCCGCCATGCTCCTTGGGCAACCACCAGTTCGCAAGGCCCGTTTCGGCGAAGCGGCCGTAGAGCGGCAGCGGCGCGTCGGCGAGTGAGTCCAGCAACCGTTCCTGACCGATCAATTCCCTGCGCGCGAAGGCCTGGACCGTGCGGACGTACTCAGGCTGTCGCATCGGCGTTCGCCTCCTGTCCGGCGGCGTCACGGTCTGCGAGGCCCGCGTCGGCTGCCGTGCTGTCATCCTCGGCTGCCCTGCCGGATTCCCCTGCAACGGTCGAGTCGATCAGGTTCGCGAGCTGCCGGACGGTCGGACACTCCAGCAGCCCGGTGACCGGGATAGAGATGCCGAAGGACTTGCGGATGCGCGCGGTCAGGTCGATCGCGATCAGGGAGTGCCCGCCGAGCTCGAAGAAGTTGTCGGCGGTTCCGATCGGCTCGATCCGCAGCACCCGGGACCAGATCTCGGCGAGGACCGTTTCGGTGCCCTCCTTCGGCGCGACATACGGGGTGCTGAGGTCCGGTCGCGGATGGCGCTCGCGGTCGTCGGTGGCCTCGTCATCGTCGACGTCGTGCAGATCACCGGTCACCCATTGTTCGAGGCGGTTGCCCAGGGAACCGGTCGAGATGACCAGGTGACCGACCTGCGCGCCGGCCGCGAGGCTCCGCTCGAACACGTCGACGGCCTCGGCCGGCATCATCGCGTAGTCGGTCACGCCGGGACCATGTCCCTGCAGACGCTCGGGATCGATGTTCCAGGTATCCCAGTCGATGGTGATCCAGCGCCCGGCATCGGCACTCCGTGCCACCCGGGTGTAGGCGTCCAGACCGGCATTTGCACTGGCGTAGGGCGCGAGGGTCATCCCACCGAGCACCGCCGCCAGCGAGGACATCGTGATCCGGCGGTCCCGAGCGTGGTCGCCCAGCACCTGCTGCAGGACGTGGAAGCCCGTCACCTTGGCATCGAAGTGCGCCTGGCACGCCGCACGGTCCATCAGGTGAACGAAGTTGAAGAACGCCCCGTCCTGCACACCGGCACCATGCACGACCAGGTCGATCCCGCCGAAGCGCTCGACCGCGGCGTCGATGACCGCCTGCATCTGGACGGCGTCGGCCACATCTGCCGACATTGCCAGCACCTGCGCGCCGCGCTGCTCGAGATCGAGAACGCTCTTGATATGACGGGCGGTTCGCTCTCCGCCGCCCGGCACTTCGGCCAGGTAGGCCTCCCACTCCTCGCGCGGCGGCAACGCCGAGCGCGCGGTGAGCACCAGCTTGGCGCCGTAGCGGCTGGCCAGGTGCCTCGACAGCACCAGGCCGATGTCACCGAGGCCGCCGGTGATCAGCACCGTGTCACCGGCGCGGATGGGCGGGTCCTGCTCGGTCGGCTCCTCGATGGCGAAGGGCTGATAACGGCGCAGCCAAGCCTCACCGGTCCGTACGGCAACCGGTCCCTCGTGCGGCAGTACCGCGGTGGTCAGAATCTCGGTGATGGTGCGGCTCAGCGCGCGGGCGTTGCCCTCCGGCACGGTGTCGACATCGATGTGGCGCGAGCGGAGCCGTGGGTTCTCCTGGGACAGGCTGGGTGCCAGCGCTGCGAGGGTCGCGTGCTCAGGATGGCGCAGGTCAGAGCCCACCACTCCCACCGCCCCGGACGTCAGCAACACCAGTTCGGCGCGCGGGGCGGCCCCCGTGTCGTCCACGAGCTCGGCGGTGAGTGCCAGCGCGGAGTAGAAGCCGCGGTGCTGCTCGGCGGTGAAGTGCTCGACCGGGTCGGTGGATCCGGCCTCGGCGCTGGCGAGGCTGAAGCCGTGCACGATTGAACGCGGACTGACCATCAGTGAGCCGACGAGTTCCGCCATGTCCGTTTTCGAGTCGACCCGGACGGTGTAATCACCCGCGTCGTCCTGGTCGAATTCCTCGCCGGGACGGACCGCCAGCACCTCCGCTCCGCTGCCTGAGAGCCGGGCGATCAGTGCCTCGCCTGTGGTGTCGGCGCTGAACACCAGCCACGGACCAGCCAGCCGGAGCTGCTCGTCGAGATTGGCGACCAGGTGCGGCTGCACCTGCCAGGTCGGCTGGTACGCCCACTGCGCCCGGTCGAACGTTCGGGTGGTGGTCGTGGGGGCTGACCACCAGACGTTGGGCACCTCGACGGTGGACTTGGCCTCGATCCAGTACCGGCGGCGCTGGAAGGCATAGGTTGGCAGCTCTACCCGCTGGCCGCCGCCATGGTGCAGCGCTGGCCAGTCGATGCTGCTGCCGGCCTGCCAGAGCCGGGCGATGGTGGCCAGCAGCCACTGCGACGCCGGCTCGCCGGACTCGGGGGCGACGACGATCCTCTCGACAGCGGCCGTCTCGTCCGAGCCGCCGCGCAGCAACTGCACGCCGAGGCCGCTGAGGCCGTCGGCGAGCGCGCTGAGGGTGGCCTCGTCAGTGGCGGAAGCGGTCGGGCCCGCGGTGCCGCGCAGGCCGGCGATCGCGGCCCGCAGGTCTTGCCACCAGCCGGTGGGCACCTCGGTCTCGGGAGCCACCAGGGCGACCTTGGGATCGCGCCGCTGGGTCTTGCCGTCGATCCACCGCGCGGGGTCGGCCAGCGCGGCCAGGGCATCGTCGGAGTCGGAGCACACCACGGCGCGGCGCAGCGCGAAGCCACCGCGCGACACCTGCAGGGTGAACGCGACGTCGGCGAGGTCGTCCTCGGCATGTCCGGCGAGGTGGTTGCGCAGCCGCTCGGTAACCTTCGCGAGCGCCTTGTCGTCCACCGCCGAGAAGGTCAGCAGCTGCGGGCCGGGACGCGCCGGTCGCGCTGCACGAAGCGGCGGTTGTTCCATCACCACATGGGCGTTCGTGCCGCCGAGGCCGAACGAGCTGACGCCGGCGCGCCGGGGATGCGCGCCCTCGGGCCAGGGCTGGTGCTCGGTCAGCACGGTGAACCGGTCTCCGGCGTTGGCCAGCGCCGGGTTCGGACTCTGGTAGTTCGGGGTCGACGGAAGCACGCCGTGCTTGAGGTTCATCGCCGCCCTCATCAGCCCGGTGACGCCCGAGGCCCGGTCGAGGTGACCCAGGCTGGGCTTGAGCGTGCTGAGGACGCAGGGAGTGTCGCGGGCCTGGGAGAAGACCCGGTTAAGCGCGGCCAACTCTATGGAATCGCCGAGCGTCGTGCCGGTGGCGTGGCACTCGACGTAGCCGATGCTCTCAGGCTTCACCCCCGCGACGCCCAGCGCGAGCTCCATGACTTCGGCCTCGCCGTCAACCCCGGGCGCGGTGTAACCGGCGCGGACCCGGCCGTCGTTGTTCACCGCCGAACCCAGGATCACGGCGTGGATGAGGTCACCGTCGGCGAGCGCGTCGGACATTCTCTTCAACGTCACCGCGCCGACGCCGCTGCCCATCACGGTGCCGTTGGCCTCGGCGTCCAGGCTGCGTACCCGGCCGTCCGGTGAGGTGATTCCACCCTGTTCGTAAAGGTAACCAGAGGGCTGGGGCAGCGGGATGTAGGCACCGCCGGCCACCGCGATGTCGCACTCGTAGGTCAGCAGGCTCTGGCACGCCAGGTGCACGGCAACCATCGACGTCGAGCAGAACGTCTGCACCGCGATGGCCGGACCGCGCAAGCCGAGCTTGTAGGACACCAGCGAGGCCAGCGAGTCCCGCTCGTTGCCGACCGCCATCAGCAGCGCGCCACCGGGCTCGCCCGCGAGCTGCTGCAGGTTCTGGACGATGTAGTCGGGGAATCCGCAACCGGCGAAGACCGCGACCTGGCCGGGCATGTCAGTCGGGCAGTAGCCGGCGCCCTCCATGGCCTCCCACGAGCACTCCAGGAACAGCCTGTGCTGCGGGTCCATCGTCTCGGCCTCGCGCGGGTTGATCCCGAACACCGAGGCGTCGAACCAGTCCGGCTCATCCAGGGCGCCACCGGTCCGCACGTAGCGCGGGTCGGCGAGCCGGCCAGGCTCCGCACCCGCCGCGATCAGCTCCTCGTCGGTGAACTCGCGCAGGCCCTTGACTCCGGCCAACAGGTTCTGCCACAGGTCGCCGACGCTACGTGCGCCCGGAAACCGACCCGACATCCCGACCAGTGCGACCGCCGAGTCGTAGTCGGTGCCGACGTGCGTCCCGGCGTCGGTTCCGGCGTCCGTTTCTGTCATGAGACTCTCCTGCTCCGAAGCGTGCTGCGACGCTGCTCGATCCGGGACCGCTGCTGGTCCCCGAGATCGGCAGTCTGTGATTCCTGGTTGGTGTCGGTGCTGCCGGCAAGGGCGGCCTCGGCGAGTGCCGCGACCGTCGGTGCCTCATAGAGAAGGTGCGGCGGCAGGTACGGAACGTCGAGGGCCTTGCGGATCTCGGCGATGATCTCCATCCCGATGAGGGAGTTGCCGCCCAGTTCGAAGAAGTTGTCGTGCACGCCCACCAGCTCCAGACCCAGGGTCTCGGTCCACACCCCGGCGATGGCGTGCTCGGCCGGGGACTGCGGCTCGACGAACGCCGTCGACAGTTCCGGACGGGGGTGCCGGCCGAGCGCGTCCCGGGCCTTCTTCACCGTGGCCTGGTGGCTGGCGATCGAGGAGCGCCGGCTCATGCGCACCAGCGTCGGAAAGTCCTGGGTCGAGATGACGACGTGCGCCTGCCCGCTGGCCAGCACCCGTTGCAGAGCGTGCCAGCCCTGGTCGAAGGACACCCCGAAGGTCTGCCGGTAGGTCTCGAAGAACTGCCGCGAGCCCTCGTCGTAGTTGTCCAGGCCCGTGGTCCAGCCGTTCCAGGTCCACTCCCCCCAGTCGATAGCGGTCACCAGGGTGCCGGGAATCGGATCGCTCTCGGCGAAGGCGTCGAGGTAGGCATTGGCCGCGCAGTAGTCGACCTGGCCGGCACCGCCACCCGTTGCCGAGGTGGTTGACGAGAACAGCGCGACGAAGTCGACCGGCGTCTGACGCACCACCTCTGCGATGGCCAGCGCTCCGCCCATCTTCGGGGACAGCACCTTGGCGACGTCGGAGGCGGTCTTGAACTGCATCAGCCCCACCGCGGGGACGCCGGCGCAGTGCAGCACCCCGTCGAGACCGCCGAAGCGCTCTATCGCGGTGTCCACGGCACGCCGGACATCCTCGACGCGCGAGACGTCACCGGCGACCGTCACGACCTCGGCGCCGGACGTCCGCAGCCGTTGCAGGCCGTCCAAGCGCCTGCGGACCTCGCTGGTGGTGCTGTCCGCGGCCAGGATCTGGCCCCAGTGGTCCGGTGGTGGCACCGGGGTACGGCCCATCAGCACGAGGCGCGCCTGGTAATCCGCCGCCAGCCGCTCGGCCATGGCCAGGCCGATACCGCCGAGACCGCCGGTGACCAGGTACGTGCCGCCGCGCCGGATCTCAACCGCGGGCGGCTGGCTGGCACCGCAGGCGGCGTCGAGCACCTCGTAGTCGGGCAGCCAGCGGGTTCCGGCGCGCAGCGCGACGACCTGGTCGGCAGGCGCGGCCCTCAGCTCGCCGATCAGCGCACGCGGCGAGGCCGCCGCCGTGGCAAGGTCGATGTCGATCAGACGGGTTCGTACCTTCGGGTACTCGACCGGGATCAGCCGGCACGGGCCGAGCGCGGTGATCCGCTCCGGCCGCACCGCATCACCTGGAAGCACCCTGCTGCTGCCGCTGGTGACCACGTCCAGTGACCAGGGCCCGAACCCCAGGTCACCGGCCGCGCGGGCATAGGCGATGAGAGTATGCAGGCCGAATTGCACGTCATCTGCCGGCGAATCCGGCTCGGCCCCCGCCGTCCACAGATGTACCACCCGCTCCGGCTGCAATTGCCGCTCGGCGAGGTTGCGCAGTGCTGCCGTCGCATCCTCCCAGGAGCCGGGGCGCAGTGCGAAGCCGTCCTCGACCACCGCGAATCGGCTGCCCGGCCGGGCGAACAGCACGGTGGCACCGTTGAGTTGGGTCCGCAGCGCGGTGGCCAACGTGTCCGCCACGCCGGTGTCGGTGAAGACCAACCAGCACGGCGCGTCATCGGCCGGCGGCCGCAGGGTGGTCTGGCGCCAGATCGGCACTGTGATCCAGTCGTCCTCAGGCAGCAGCGGCAGGCTGGTCAGGATGCTCGCCGGGTCGTCCTCGTCGAACGCCTGGGTGGCGGGTGCGCCGCCGAGCTCCTCGGCCTCGAGCCAGTACTCCTGCCGCTCGAACGGATACGTCGGCAGCGGCACCCGTCCAGGGCGCCAGCCGTGCGCTACGACGGTGTCGCTACCGTCCGCTATAGAGCCCGCGCCTCCGATGCCGTGCAGAGCCGCCCAGTCGATCGCAACACCGGTCAGCCATAGCCTGGCGAGGGATTCGGTCAGCGTCAGCAGCGCGCTGCGCGAATCGGCAGCCGCGGGCAGGGTGGTGAGTATCAGCGGCCACTGGCGCTGCTCGCAGGCGGAATGGCTACGGACGAGCGCGCCCAGCGACTGGCCGGGGCCGACCTCGACCAGGGCGGGCTCACCGCAGGCGAGCACGGTCGCCAGGCCCTTGCCGAACTCGACCGTCTGGCACATGTGCTTGGCCCAGTACTCGGGGTCTGTGACGTCCCGCTCGGTCGCCACCTCACCGGTGACATTGCTGACGAAGGGCAGCTTCGGCGCGTGCAGGGTGACGTTGTCGCTGATCCAGTTGACCAGTTCGGTCGCGGCCGGAGCCAGCATCCGGGAGTGGAAGGCGTGCGAGGTCTGCAACCGCTGGCAGCTCAGCTGGGCGGCCAGCAGCGTGCTGGCGGCGGCGTCCACCACCTCGATCGGGCCCGCCAGCACGACCTGTGAGCCGGTACGGATCGCGACGTCCAGGTCCTCGAACGCGTTGCCGAGCACGGTGCGCAGGCGCGCCTCGTCGGCTGCCACGGCCAGCATCGCGCCCTCGGGCAGTGACGCGATCAGCTTGGCGCGGTAGGCAACCAGCTGCAGCGCGTCGGGCAGCGACAGCACTCCGGACAGGCAGGCGGCGACGTATTCGCCGAGGCTGTAGCCGAGCATGAGCTCGGGCTGGATGCCCCAGCGCATCAGCTGCCTGGCGACCGCGTACTCGGCCACGAACACGGCCGGTTGGATCAGGTGCGCGTTCACCGTCGGCTGCCGGTCGGGCGCCGGGCCATCGCGACCCAGCAGTCGGGCAAGATCACCGCCGCCCGAGGCCGAGCGTGCGTTAGGAGCGAAGATGTCGGACAGCTGCGCGGCCTCGGTCAGCCCGAGCAGCGCGACGCACTCGTCGACCTCAGCGCGAAACTCCGGTTCGTCGGCGTACAGGTCGGCGACCATGCCCGGATACTGCTCGCCGACGCCGGCGATCAACAGGCCCACGGTGCGCCCAACGGTGGCGTCCACCCGGCCGAGCGGACCGGCCGGATCGGTGAGCCGCGATGCCGCGCCACCGGTCGAGTCGGCGATGATTACCCTGCGGTGGTTGAACACCTTGCGTCCGACCTGCAACGTGAAGGCCACATCGCCGAGCTCCAACTCCGGCTCGGCGTCCAACCGCCCGGCGAGATTGGAACAGGCATGGTCGGCGGCGGTCACCGAGCGCGCCGACACCGGCAGGACCTGCCAGCGGCGCGGGCGCTCGGGCCGAGCGGGCAGCTCAGGTGCCTCGGTGATGATGGCGTGCGAGTTGGTGCCGCCGGTGCCCAGCGAGCTCAGTCCGGCGATCCGCGCCCGGTCGGTCCGACGTGGCCACGGCGTGGGCTGGGCGGTCACCCGGAACGGGCTGTTGACGAAGTCGATCTCGGTGTTCGGGGTATCGAAGTTCAGCGTCCCCGGAATCAGTTCATGCTGCAGGGACTGGATGACCTTGATCAGGCCGGTGACGCCGGAGGCCCGGTCGAGGTGGCCGACATTTGGTTTCACCGACCCGAGCAGGCAGTACTGCTTGTCTTCAGTCGGGCCGAATGCGCTGCTCAGTGCGGCCACCTCCATCGGGTCACCGACCTCGGTGGCGGTGCCGTGCGCCTCGACGTAAGAGATGTCGGCCGGGTCGACGCCGGCGTTCGCGATGGCCGCGGTGACGCAGCGCCGCTGGCCCTCGATGCTCGGTGCCTGGAAGCTGAACTTCAGGGCGCCGTCGTTGTTGATGGCCGAACCGCGGATGACCGCGAGCACGGTGTCACGGTCGGCGATCGCCTTGGCCAGCGGCTTCAGCGCGACGAGGGCGACCCCGTCGCCGAACATACTGCCGCGCGCCTGCGCGTCGAAGGTCCGGACGTGGCCGTCCGGTGATGCCTGATTGCCTTCCGCATAAAGGAACCCGGTCCGGTCCGGAACCCTGATCGACACGCCGCCGGCCAGCGCCACGTCACACTCGCCGCGGCGCAGGCTCGCACAGGCTAGGTGAACGGCTACCAGCGACGTCGAGCAGAACGTCTGCACGGTGACGCTGGGACCACGCAGGTCGAGCCGGTACGAGACATTGGTGGCCAGGGCGTCCTTGTCGTTGCCGGCCATCAGACCATCGATCTCGACGCTCAGCCGGAAGGCGTTCGGACGGGTCAGCAGGTAGGTGCTGATATTCATCCCCGCGTAGACGCCGACGTCGCCGCGATCCTCCGCCGTGCCGTAGCCGGCGGACTCGAGCAGCTCCCACACACACTCGGTGAACAGCAACTGCTGGGGATCGGCCAAGGTCGCCTCGCGCGGGCTGACGCCGAAGAACGAGGCGTCGAAACCGCGGATGTTGTTCAGGACGGGGCGCGACCGGACGTAGTTCGGCTGGGTGAACACTGCCGGGTCCTCACCCGCGGCGAGCAGATCCTCATCGGTGAACCGGGTGAACGACTCCACGCCGGTGCTGATGTTGCGCCAGAAGTCGTGCACATCGTCGGCCCCGGGAAAGCGCCCGGCCATGCCGATGATCGCGATGTCGGGTTCCCGGGACGGCATCGTCGCACTCGGAACGCTCTGGTGATCCATGAAAGACGGCCCCTATCAGTCGCGGTCCGGCAACGCCTTCTCGCGCTTTGCATGGTGAACGGGTTCGGGTGGCTGCTACAGCAGCCGAGTACGGCCCCAGCCGCGGGCCAGCCGACGTACGGCGTAGGCACCGGCGAGCAGGCCGAGCACCAGTAGCACCGCGGCGGGTACGAGCACCCCGCGGCCGTCACCGCGGATCGCGGCCTGCATCATCGACAGCGCGTAGTAGCCGGGCGAGATGTGGGCAAGTGCCCGCGCCCAGCCGGGCAGGATGCTCAACGGCACCAGGGCGCCGCCCAGCGAGCTGAGCACCAGCGCGCCCACGTCGGAGATCACGCCGAGCTCGCCGAGACTTCGCGCCACCGTAGCCAGGGCCGCGCCCATCGCCAGCAGCGAGAACGCCCACACCGGAATGGCGAGTGCGATGTAACCGACCGAGTGCGGCAACCGGACGCCGATCACCAGGCAGCCGTAGACGAACAGCAGGGTCTGCTGCAGCAGCATCAGCACGAAGATCGGAATGGTCTTGCCCAGCAGCATTTCGGTCGCCGATGCCCGGCTCTGCCGGAGCCGGTCCCAGGTGTGCCAGTGCCGCTCCACCAGGATGGAGTTGCCGGCGATCGCGATGGCGAACACCGAGAACATCACGAGCAGCCCGGTCACCACCTGCACCGCGCCGCCGCTCACGGCCCTGATATACAGCGGCTTCAGCACGACCATCAGCACCATCGGCATAACGATGTAACTGATCATCTGGCCCGGGTCACGCAGCCGGATGATCAGGTTGTGCCGGGCGATGGCGCCGATCCGGTACGCGGAGCCACGTACCCCGTCCATGGTGCTGGGACGGTGCGGAGTGTCAAGAAGCATCGTTGACCGCCAGGGACCGGTAGACGTCGTCGAGGGAGGCGTTGCGAAGTTCGACCGCGCTGATCGCGCGGTCGGTGGAACTGAGCAGGCCGATCAGGGTTGCCGTCGGCTCGGTGGTCGAGACGCGCAGATCTTCCTCGTCCTCGAAGATCACTCGCACCTCGCCCGGCAGGCCCTGGACCAGCTCGTCGTAGTTTCCTCTGGCCACGATGCAGCCGGCACGGATGACCGCGATGGTGGCGTGCAGCTCGGTCAACTCGGGCAGGTAGTGGGTCGTGTACACGATCGCCGCCCCCTCACCGGCTCGCTGCTTCACCACATCGAGCATCGCCTGGCGGGTCTCCAGGTCGGCCCCGGCCGTCGGCTCGTCGAGAAGTAGCACCGAGGGCTTGTGGATGAGCGCGGTCGCCGCCTGGGTGCGGCGCTGCTGGCCGCCGGACAGGACGCCGGTGCGGCGGTCCATGATCTCGGTCAGCCGGAGTGCGACGGCGAGCTCCTCGATCGAGGCGGCCAACGCGGCCCGCCGCAGCCCGGCCAGCCGGCCGAAGAGCAGCAGATGCTCGCGCACGGTGATCGAGGGGTAGAGCCCGATGTGCTGCGGGGTCACGCCGATGTCGCCACGGGCGTCGGCCGGAACCCGGCCGTTGACAGTGACGTAGCCGCGATCGGCGCGGACCAGACCGGACGCGATCTCGACGAAGGTCGTCTTGCCTGCGCCGTTGTGGCCCACCAGCCCGACGATCTCGCCGGAGGCCACCTGCAGATTGAATCCATCCAGCGCGTTGACCGCGCCGTAGCGTTTGCTGAGGTCATGGACATCGAGCAAGGCGTCACATCCTAAGTAATCGCACTGACGGCGGCCAGGGTTTCAGGTCCGGATTCGAAAAAGTGCGAGCACGCCGAGTTGCTCAGCGGACTGAATTCGCCTGATCCGGGTGGTCAATTCAGAACATAGAGAAGTCAGTGAGCGACCGCTATTGGCATGAAGTTGTCGGAGAATCTAGGTCAGCGGTACCCCGGTTCGCAGACCCGCGCTGTCCGCAACCTGACAGCGCCGGCAACCTCAGGCCGGGTGCTCGACTGGTTAGGGTGTGCCCAGGAGCCAATGGCAACTGCGGGCCATCCTTCGCCCGACAGGGGCGCTGGTGCTGGACCGGTGACGGCAGACGCGCGGAGGCAAGCACATGGACGAACGGCGTGAGGCCCGGACAGCCGGGAACCTGCGGGCCTCCGACAGCGACCGTCAGGCAGTGACGGACCGCCTGACGAAGGCACTGGACGAGGGCCGGCTCAACCTGCACGAGTGGGACGAGCGGGTGGCCAGCGCGTACCGCTCGACGACCTACAGCGAGCTTGCGCTGGTGTGCGCGGACCTGCCCGACGACGGCCGGTCGATGCCGCCGCAGCCGGTGTCCGCGCCCGTCAGGAGCCCGGTCGCCGAGGAATCCAGCGGCGTGATCAGCGACCTGCCGCTGTGGGTGAAGATCCTCTGGACCGTGTGGTTCACCGCGGTGCTGATCAATCTCGTGGTCTGGGCCCTGGTCACCATGCACAGTGGGCACAAGGTGTTCTGGCCGATGTGGGTCGCCGGACCGCCCGGAGCCGCGCTGTTCGGCCTGTCCGCCGGGGTCACGATGATCAAGCGGACCCGCCGCAACGCCGCCGCGCAACGCCGCCTGGATGCCGCCCGCCGCAAGCGCAGCCGCTGATCGGTCCGGGCCGGCTATGCCGGGTGGGACACCAGCGCCGGTTGTGACACCGCAGCGGCGGCGGCAGCCACCGGGTCGCTCTCGCGGGCACCGTAGCGGCCGTACAGCGCCTGCACGAACGGTGGTGCCCACCAGTTGTAGCGGCCCAGCAGGCGCATCGTCGCCGGCACCAGCAGCAGCCGGACCAGGGTGGCGTCGACCAGCAGCGCCACCACCATGCCGACGCCGATCATCTTGATGAACGTGATGCCCGAGGTCGCGAAGCTGCCGACCACCACGCACAGCAGCACGGCCGCCGTCGTGATCAGGGCGCCGGTCTGCTGCACGCCGCTGCGGACGGCGAGGGTGTTGTCACCCGTCTCGTCCCAGCGCTCCCGGATCCGCGACAGCAGGAACACCTCGTAGTCCATGGACAGTCCGAACAGGATGGCCACCATCAGGACGGGCTGGCTGGCCTCGACGTAGCCGGTCGGCGTGAAGTGGAACAGGCGCGCCAGGTGGCCGTCCTGGAAGATCCAGGTGACCACGCCGAACGCGGCACCGATCGATATCAGGTTCATCACGATCGCCTTGAGCGGCACCACCAGCGAGCCGAACGCAATGGTCAGCAATACAAAGGTGATCCCGGCGACGAGCAGCGCCATCCAGGGCAGCCGCGACATCAGCGAGCTCAGCTGGTCCACGACTCCGGCCGTGGTGCCACCGACCATCACGTTCGCGCCGCCGGGCGGGCTGAGCGCCCGGATGTGCTCGACGATCGCTCGGGCCGCGGGTGAGCTGGCGTCACCGGTGAAGCTGACATTGAGCAGGGTCGAGTTGGCCTTTTGAGCGGCCACGACAGCGTCGGAGACCCCGGCGACCCCCTTGACCTGCTGGGTGAAACCGGCGGCCGCGGCGGCCGGGGCGTCGCTGATCAGCACCCGGATCGGGCGAATGCCGCCGTCCGGAAAGTCTGCCGCCAACCGCTCGGTGACGACCCGGCTCTGAGTGGCGGCGGGCAGCATCCGCTCGTCGATCCCGCCGAAGTGCACCCGGGCGAACGGGGCGGCCAGCACACCGAGAACCGCCACCACCGCGACCAGGTAGACCACCGGCCGGGCCATGACGCTGCCGGCGATCCGGCCCCATCGGCCACCGCCTGGAGTCCGTGCCGCAAGTGCGCCTGTCAGCGTGCCGGTCAGCGTGGGAATCTTGCGACGACGCGACCAGGGCAGCCGCAACGAGTCGATGCGGTGGCCCAGTACGGCGAGCAGGGCCGGCAGCACCGTGAGGCTGGCGATCATCGCCACCAGGACGGCGGCCGCACCGCCGAGCCCCATGGAATGCAGCAGGACCTGGGGATAAATGGTCAGGCTCGACAGTGCCAGCATCACCAGGAGGCCGGACACCGCGACCGTCCGGCCCGCCGTCGCCACCGTGCGCGACACCGCCGCTTCGACCGGATGGCCCCTGTCCAGCTCCTCCCGAAAGCGGCTGACGATGAACAGCCCGTAATCCACGGCCAGGCCGAGCCCGAGAATTGTGATGATGTTGATCGAGAAGATGGACACGCTCGTGAACAGCGTGATGATCCGGACGACCATGAACGCGCCGAGGACCGCGAACCCACCGAGTAGCACCGGCATCAGCGCGGCCACCACGTTGCCGAACACGATCAGCAGCGCGATCAGCAGGATGGGCATGCCGATCATCTCGGCCCGCTCGATGTCTTTGGGCACCGCGTCGTTGATATCGAGGTCGACGGCACGCTGGCCACCGACCTGGCTGGTGAGGCCACTGGCCGCGAGGTTGTGGCGGACCTTCTTCGCCGCTCCGTCCGAGGACCCGGGCGCCATTCGGACGGTCAGGAAGGTCTCGTGGCCGTTCTGCGAGATCTGGGCCGGCGAATGCGTCTCGTAGTAGGTGGTGACCGCGGCGACGGTCGGCCTGGCGCGGATCTTGGTCGCGACGTCCTGCACCGCGGTCCGGAATCGCGGATCGCTGACGGCCAGGTCATTGCTGGAATAGAGCGCTACGAAATCGACGGTCTGCGGCCCGAACTCCGCCACGACCCGTGCATTGATCTGCTGCGAGTCACTCGCCGGATCGTCCAGGTCCGAGCTGCCCGACAGGTTACCGAATACGCCGGTCCCCCAGACCCCGGCGAAGGCGAGAAAGGCCACCGCCAGGATCAGTACGAGCCACCGCAACCTGCTTATCGCCGTTCCCCACGATGCAAACATGTGCCATCCTTCGCATACCACAAACTATTGTCGATTCCGGCGTCCGGCTATACCGGACATGCTGCCAGACCTTGCGGGAATGCCACAGACCGTGACCACTGGCTATTCACTGCCAGTCAGCTGTCTGCCATACATCGGCGGACAGCGCTCAGCCCGCGGTCGCGCCGAGGGCCGCAGCCAGCGCGTGACTGAGGTGCTGATGGGTGCGCTCGTGCTGCTCCAGCACCGCGAAGTGGCCGCCGGTAAGCGTATGAAGCCGGAACTCCGCCGCAGTCAGCTCACGCCACCGTTCCTGCAGGTGGTGCGCGGCCCGCGGATCGGCAGTGCTGGCCAGCACGGTGAGCGGAACGCTGATGGGCGCCTGCTCGACGTACCGGTAGGTCTCTTTGACGCTGAAGTCGGCCCGGACCGCGGGCAGGATCATCTGCAGCAGCTCGGGATCGGACAGCAGCCACGCCGGGGTGCCGCCGAGCTTGCCCAGCATCCGGGCCAGCTCGGCCTGCGACATGCCCGTGACGGGCGGCCCGTCCTCGACCGGGCACTGCGGCGCGGCGCAGCCCGAGACGATGAGGTGCGCAGGCTCGCTCGCCCCACGCCGACGGATCTTCCGCAGCGTCTCGAAGGCAACCAGCGCGCCCAGGCTGTGCCCGTACAGGGCATACGGACCACCGTCCACCGCGTCCAGAACAACGGTCGCCAGCTCCTCGACCATCGGGCCGAGCTGCTCGTAGGCGGGCTCCCGCAACCGCGCCTCGCGGCCGGGGGCCTGCACCGGCAGCACCTCGACACCGGGCAGCCGGCCGATCCAGGACCGGTACGCCGAGGCGCCGGCGCCCGCGTGTGGAAAGCAGAACAGCGGCAGGCCGGCGCTGCCCGGCGTCCGCAGCGGCAGCCACCGGCTGGACTGCTCGACGGTGGCCGTCATCCGAGGATCTCGAGCCGGACGTAGGGCGGCGGCGCCTGCAGCGAGTCCAGATCAGCGCCGAGCACCACCAGGTTGCCGTTGCGGCTCACCTCACGAAAGCCCGCGAAGGCATAGGTGATCTGCATCATCCGGTTGCGGCCCGTCTCGACGAAGTCAGCATGCAGGGCCACGCCCGCCTGCTTGGCGAGCGTCATGATGTGGTTGAGCAGCACCATCCCGACGCCACGCGACATCACCCGGCACGACATCAGCATCATCCGCAGCTGCCATACCTGCTCGCCCCTCTCGACCAGGGCGAGTCCGATCTTGCCGTAGCTGCCGAACGTATCGGTGAGGGAGGCGACGAGCAGCAGGTGATCCGGTGATTCCCGCAGCTCGTTGAGCTCGTCGTAAGAATAGGTCTTGCCGGTGGAGTTGAGCTGGTTGGTGCGCACCGTCAGCTCCTCCGCGCGCTGCAGGTCCTGCTGCTTGGCACGCTCCAGGGTGAAGCACATGCCCAGGCTCGCCAGGAACTCGTCGTTCGTACCGACGAAGTCCTGCTCCAGCTCGTCCCGGGCAATCTGGCCCTGATACATCTTGCGCCGCTTGGCCGACTCGTCAGTGACGAACCGGGGCCGGAACTCCGGTCGCCGCAGCGCCTCGTCGAGATCGAGGATGTCCACGCAGGTCACCTGCGGCAGGCCGTGGGCCACCTCGGCGCGCTCGAACTCCTGGTCGTCGACGAAGGCGAACGCGTCCAGGCCCAGGTTCAGCGCCTTGGCGATCAGTTCGATGGAACTGGACTTGGGGTTCCAGCTCACCTGCGGAAACAGGAAGAGGTCGGCCAGTCCGAGCTCGGCCAACGTGGCCAGTGCGGCGGTCCGGTCGTTCTTGCTGGCGATGGAGTTGAGCACCCCCACCTGGTCCAGGTGCCGGATGTGGGCCACCACCGAGGGACGGGCGGTGACTCGGTCGTCCTCCAGCAGCACGCCGTCCCACAGGGTGTTGTCCAGATCCCACACCACCACCTTGATGCGACCCCGCACCGGCTTCTCGGGAAGGACGCTCACCGTGGCCGGCTCCAACAGGTTGTCAACACTCACAGGTTCATCTCCCGATATGCCGCGCCAGCGATCGTGATGCGCTGGACCTCATTGCTGCCTTCGATGATTTCCATCACCTTGGCGTCGCGATACAGCCGCGCCACCGGGTAGTCCGGCCCGCAACCGTTGGCTCCGTGAATCTGCACGGCTTCGGACGAGTGCTTCGCCGCGGCGGTGGAGGCGAAGTACTTCGCCACCCAGGTCGCCATGATCGTGGCGGCCTCACCGGCGTCCTTGAGTCGGCCGGCCTCGCCGACCAGCAGCCTGGCCGCCCGGACGTCGGTCACCATGTCGGTCACCTTGGCCTGGATCAACTGCAGGTTGCGCAGCGCCGTACCGCCGACCGTGCGGCGGGTGGTGTACGTCGCGCACGCCTCCAGGCAGGCCTGGATGATGCCCACGGAGCCCGCCGCCACACTGTATCGGCCCAGGTCCAGCGTGCCGGTCAGCATCATGCCGGCGGTGAAGCCGCTGGGGCCGAGCAGCGCGTCCAGGCCGAGCCTGACGTCGCGAAAGCTGACCTTGCCCAGCATTGAGCCGCGGGTGCCCAGGATCTCGGGAATGGCCCGAACCTCGACGCCCGGCGTGCTCCGCGGCACCAGGAAGGCACCGATGCTGTCGGCCGTGCGGGCGAACACGAGAAAGAGATCAGCCCGTTGGCCATTGGTGATCCAGGTCTTCACCCCGTTGAGGACCCAGCCGCCGCCGGTCTCGACCGCGGTCGTCTGGATGCCGGTCGCATCGCTGCCGGCCTCGGGCTCGGACAGGCAGAACGCCCCGAGCACCGCGCCGCTACACAGCGCCGAGGTCCACTGCTCGCGTTGCGTCGGGCTGCCCCAGCGTTGCAGCGCCCAGGCGACCATGGTGTGCACGGTGAGCAAGCTGCGGACCGAGGAGCAACCGCGGCCGACCTCCTCGTGGATGTGGCCGAGAGTGACCAGATCCATGCCCCCGCCACCAACCTCGCGCGGCAGGAACGGCGCCCACAGCCCGGCTGCCCCGATGCGCTCGAGCAGTTCCTCGGGCAGCCTGCCCTCGCGCTCGAAGTCGTTGGCGTACGGGGTGATGTGGGCGTCGACAAAGCCTCGCGCGGAGCCGCGATCGTGCACCACGCAGCTCTCCGGCGCGAGGACGGGCGGACTGGTCAGGGTCACGGCTAGACCTCGACGACGGATGCGGCGGAGAGCCGGTCCACCAGTTCGGCCATCGACTTGGCGGTGCGGAAGTTGTCCATCCGCAGCTCGTCGTTGGGAACGGTGACCCCGAACGTCTTCTCGACGAACATGACCAGCTCCATCGCGAACAGCGAGTTGACGAAGCCGATCTGGAAGATGTCCTCGGTGTCGCTGATCTCCGCCTGCGGGAAGCGGCTGCGGATGAAAGCGAGGATCTGATCCTGGACGTGCTGTGACATGAGAAGTGCTCCTTGCTTGAATCGAGTGAGCTGGAATCGAGTGTGCTGGCTATTTCTGCTTACCTACAGGGTCAAAACTCAACCGGTCGAGTAGTCGTAGAAGCCACGTCCGGACTTGCGCCCGTGCAGGCCGGCATCGGTCATCTGGCGCAGCAGTGGGCAGGGCCGGTACTTGCTGTCGCTGTAGTGCTCGTACAGCACCTCGACGCTGTACAGGATGGTGTCGACACCGATCAGGTCAGCGGTCTGCAGCGGGCCCATCGGGTGACCGAAACAACTGCGGAAAACCTCGTCCACGGCCTCGGCATCGGCGACGCCCTCGTACACCAGGTAGGCCGCCTCGTTGACGGTCAGCATCAGCACCCGGTTGGAGATGAAACCACAGGCGTCCTTGACCGGAATCGCCTTCTTGCCCATCGCGGTGAGCAGTTCCTTGGTACGCAGGATCGTCTCGGGCGAGGTGTGGAACCCGGGAATGAGCTCGACCGCGGGCTTGGCCGGTACCGGGTTCATGAAATGCACGCCGATGACCTGTGCGGGTCGCGAGGTGACCGAGGCGACCTTCGTGATCGGGATTGCCGAGGTGTTGACGATGAAAACGGTGTCCGGGCCGCATGCGGCATCCAGCTCTCGATATACCGCTCGCTTGATGTCCCAGTTCTCGGTGACGTTCTCGATGATCACATCGGCCTTGGCCACCGAGTCGGCGCCCACCCCGACGCTGATCTTGGCGAGCACCGCATCGGCATCCAGCGCCGGTCCACCGAGCAACCGGCTCATCCGGCAGTTGTGCCGGATGGTGGCCAACGCCTCGGCGAGGATTGCCTCGCTGGTGTCGACCAGGATGACCTCGTGCCCGGTTTGGGCGAGGTTCTGCGCGACACCGACGCCCATGACGCCAGCGCCGATCACTCCGACCACACTCATGACTTCTCCGTTCCCGTGCCTGTTTGGGTTCTGTCCGATTGGCCTTGCCGTGCACGCCTGCGGCCCGCGGAGGCCTCGAGTCCGGATCTGCGCAACTGCGCGCGGACCTGGCTGCCACCGCTGTCCCAGCCTCCGAGGAGTTCCGGGCCGTCCGAGAGCGAGGAATCGATCACCTTGCCGAGTGCCGCCACCGTCGGCGCCTCGTAGAGGATGTGCGGCGGCAGCTCGACCGTGGCGAACTTGGCGCGCAGCGACGCCACGATGCTCACACCCAGCAGCGAGTTGCCGCCCAGTTCGAAGAAGTTGTCCTGGGCCCCGACCCGTTCCAGCTGCAGGGACTCACACCAGATCGCGGCGATGTCGGCCTCGACGCTGCCCGACGGCTCCTGGTACGAGGTGACCAGCTCCGGCCGGGGATGCCTCGCGCCGCCGTCCTGTGCCAGCACCGGGGAGCTGACCGCGGCGACGGTGAACTGCGAGCTGTAACGGACCATCGTCGAGAAGTCCTGGGTTGACACGACCACCCGCGGCTCGCCGCAGTCCAGCGCCCGCAGCAGGCACCGCCAGCCGTCCTCGAAGCCGATGCCGACCCGGACCCGGTTCTGGCGGAAGAAGTCCTGCAACGCGTCGGCGTAGCCGGTGAGGCCGGCTTCCCAGGCGTTCCAGGTCCACTCCCCCCAGTTGATGGACAGCACCTTCCGCCCGGTGTCGGCCAGCTGGTAGGCGTAACTGTCCAGGAAGGCATTGCCGGCGCAGTAGTCCACCTGTCCCGGGCCACCGCCGGTGGTGGAGGTGATAGAGGAGAAGAACACCAGGAAGTCGAGCTCGATCTCGTCCGGCTTGCCCATCCGCAACGCCTCGGTGATGGCCAGCGCACCGCCGACCTTGGGTGCGAGGACCTGATCGAGTTCGGACGGATCCTTGAACTGCATCAGCCCCATCGCCGGAACGCCCGCGACGTGCAGCACACCGTGCAGCCCGCCGAACCGCTGCTGCGCCAGCTCGCAGGCTCGCCGGACATCGTCGGCGCTGCTGACGTCACCGGTCACGACCTCGACCTCGGCACCCAGCTCCAGCAGCGCCGACACCTCGGCGATCCGCCGCCGGGTCTGCTCGGCGCCCGGATCGATCGCCTTGCCAGCCAGCAGGTCCGGCCAGGTGTCGCGCGGCGGCAAACCATGCCGTGCGAGCAGTACGAGTTTCGCCTGGCAGTTCCGGGCCAACCGGTTCGCCATCGCGAGCGCGATGCCGCCGAGACCACCGGTGATCAGGTAGACGCCACCCTTGCGCAACACCGCCTCGGGTGCCACCTCGGCCGAGCACATCGCCTCGTACTCCGGCAGCCAGCGGCGTCCGTGCCGCAGTGCCACCAGGGCGTCCGCCAGCGGTCGCCGCAGCTCGGCCACCACGCCGGCGGCCGCGCCTCGATCGGCCGCCGCGTCCAGGTCGATCAACCGGCTGGTCACGTTCGGATACTCCAGCGGAATGACCCGGCACGGCCCGGCCAGCATCGCGGCGTGCGGCCGGGACACATCCTCGGGCAGCACCTGCTGGGTGCCGGACACCACGACGTCGAGCGACCAGCTGTCCATTCCGAGCTCACCAGCAGCCCGGGCCAGCGCCACCAGGGTGTGCAGCCCCTCGGCGACGACCACCTCCTCCGGCACGGACTGCAACGCCCACAGGTGGACGACCCGCTCCGGCGGCCGGCCGGCCGATCGCAATTCCCGCAGCAACGCAAGGGTGTCCTCGACGCTTCCCGGCCGAACGGTGTAACCGTCCTGCTCGGTGGCGAAGCCGTCGCCGGACCGGACGATGCTGAGCGCTGTGCCGTCCGGTAGCGCGGACCGCAATGCCGCCACCACATCGTCGGCAAGCCCGTCGCGGGTGTAGACCAGCCATGACCTGGACGTCTGCGCGGCCGCAGCCGGCGCCGCGGTCTGGCGCCACACCGGCAGGTGCAACCATTGCTCCTCGGGCATCTTCTCCAGCGCCGCGATCGTCTCGAACGTGACACCGGTATCGGCGGCAGTCACCTGCGGCAGTGCCTGCGATGCTTGCGATGTCTGCGGTGTCTGCGCATCCGGAGCGCCGCGGCGGGAGCCCTCGATCCAGTACCGCTGCCGCTGAAAGGGGTACGTCGGCAAGGGCACCCGGCCCGGCAGCGTCGAGCGGTCGAGCACGCGAGCCCCGGGGTGCCGGTTGGAATAGGTCAGCCAGTCGAGGTCCACGCCGAGCAGCCACAGCCGCGCCAGGCAGTCGGCCAGCGCCGCGTCGTCCGGCCGACTCTCACTGCCCGCGGGCAGCATCGACAGGATCAGCGGCCATTGCTCCGGCGATGCGCCACCACTGCGGACCAGCGCGCCGAGGGACTGGCCAGGGCCGATCTCGACGACGGCCAGTTCCGGATCGGCGAGCAGGGTCTGCATGGCGGCCGCGAACTGCACCGGCTGGCACATGTGCCGGGCCCAGTAGCCGGGGTCGCACACCAGGTCGGCATCGGCGTAATCCCCCGTGACGTTCGACAGGTACGGCAACTGCGGCGCGTTGAGGGTGATGTTGTCGCGCACCCACCGGGTGAGCTGCTCGGCGATCGGCGACAGCATCCGGCTGTGGAAGGCGTGGGTGGTGCCCAGCGCGCGGCACGGGACCTCGGCACGCCGCAACTCCGCGGTGAAGGCAGTCACCACCGGTACCGGGCCGGCGACGACCGTTACCTGCGGGCCGTTGAGCGCGGCGATGTCCAACTCTTTGTCGGCCATCGCAAAGCGTGCCTGCAGATCCTCGGCCGGCAGTGAGACAGCCAGCATCGCGCCCGGCTGCACGGTGGCGATCAGCCTGGCCCGGTAGCACACCAGTGCCAGCGCGTCCGGCAGCGAGAGCACGCCTGCCAGGCACGCCGCGACGTACTCGCCCAGGCTGTACCCCAGCATCAGGCCGGGCTGCACGCCCCACGTCATGAGCGTGCGGGCCAGCGCGTACTCGACCGCGAACAGCGCCGGTTGCACCACCTCCGTCCGCTCCAGCTCATCCGCCCGCGGGTCCTCGGTGGCGGCGCCCCGTCCGAGCAGTGCGGCCAAGCCCGAGACCGAACCACGCGCACCCGCAAGAAGATCGACCAGATCGGTGTCTGGCAGCGCCTCCTGCAGCAGGCTCAGGCACTCCTCCAGAGCAGCCCGGAACACCGGTTCCCGCCGGTAGAGCTCGGCGACCATTCCCGGGTACTGCTCACCGACGCCGGTGAACAGCAACGCCACGTGCCGGCCGCGGACGGCGTCCACCCGGCTCAGCACCGGAAGGTCGGGGTTCTGCCCGGCGAGCGCGGCCGCGGCTTCTGCGGTTCCGGTCGCGATCAGGGTGCGCCGGTGCTCGAACGTCTTGCGCCCCACCTGCAACGTGTAGGCGACGTCGGCCAGCCGGGTGTCCGGCGCGCTGTCGAGGTGGGCCGCCAGCCGCGAGCAGGACTGGTCTGCCGCCGTGGCCGTACGCGCCGACACCGTCAGCACCTGGTAGCGGCGGCTGCGGTCACCGGCCCGTCCGCTGACCTCGCGAACCGGCGCCTGCTCCACGACCACATGCACGTTCGTGCCGCCCATGCCGAGTGAATTGATGCCCGCCATCGGCTGACGGCCGTCCCGGGTCTGCCAGGGCGACAGCACGGTATTGACATAGAAGGGGCTGTTCTCGAAGTCGATCTCGGGATTCGGACTGGTGTAGTGCAGGCTCGCGGGAATCACCGCATCGCGCAGCGCCAGCGAGGTTTTGATCAGGCCGGTCACCCCGGCCGCTCGGTCGAGGTGACCGATATTGGTTTTGACCGAGCCGATCGGGCAATACTGGTTCTCGGCCGTCTCGCCGAACGCCCGGACGAGCGCTGCCAGCTCGATCGGGTCACCCAGTTCGGTGGCCGTACCGTGCGCCTCGATGTAGCTGATGTCCTCACCTGTCACGCCCGCGTCGGCCATCGCGTCGGCGATGACCCGGGCCTGCCCGACGACACTGGGCGCGGTGTAGCCGACCTTCAGCGCGCCGTCGTTGTTGATGGCCGACCCACGGATGACCGACCAGATGTGGTCGCCATCGCGGATGGCGTCGGGTAGCCGCTTGAGCGCCACCACGGCCGCACCGTCACCGAACAGGCTGCCGCCGGCCTTGGCGTCGAAGGTGCGTACGTGCCCGTCCGGGGTTTCCATGCCACCGGGACCGTAGAGATGCCCGATCTTGTCGGGAACGCGGATCGACACGCCGCCGGCCAGGGCCAGCTCACACTCGCCGTTGCGCAGGCTCTGCATCGCAAGGTGGGTTGCCACCAGCGAGGTCGAGCAGAACGTCTGCACCGCCATGCTCGGGCCGTGCAGGTCGAACAGGTACGAGACCGTCGTGGTCAGGGCGTCCTTGTCGTTGCCCATGATGATCTCGTAGGTGCTGACGTCGCCGCCGAGCAACGCCTCTTCGGGCATCTGCAGCAGGTACGTGCTGAGGTTGGCGCCACCGTAGACGCCGACCCGGCTGCGGTGTTCCGGGGCGGCGTACCCGGACTGCTCCAGCGCCTCCCAGCACACCTCCAGGAACAGCCGTTGCTGCGGGTCGGTGAGCGCCGCCATCCGCGGGCTGAGCCCGAAGAACCCGGCGTCGAAGCCGGTCACATCGTCGAGCACCGGACGGGCCGGCACGTAGTTCGGATCCGCGATGTGTGCCGGATCCACACCGGAGGCGAGCAATTCCTCCTCGGAGAAGAAGCTGATCGACTCCATGCCGTCGCACAGGTTCTGCCAGAACGTGCCGACGTCACCCGCGCCCGGAAAGCGACCCGCCATGCCGACCACGGCGATCCTGCGGTCGAAGTCAGGGTCCGAGGCGGCGGGGCGTGCGGTAGTGGCCTTTGCTGCGGTTACCGGTGCTGTGTTGACCTGTGCTGTGTTGACCTGTGCTGTGGTTATCGGTATGGCCTTGTTGGTCATCGTCCCCGCGCCGGAACGGTCCGCTGCGGGGAGGACCGCCGGCCCGGACCTCGCTCCGGCTGCCGGACTGGCACCCTGCTGGTCCAGGACGGCCGCGAGCGCGTGCACCGTCGGTGCCTCGAACAGCGTCACAGACGCGACAGCGATGCCGAACCGCTTCTTGACGAGCGCGAGCATCTGCAGCGCCAACAGCGAATTTCCGCTCAGGTCGAAGAAGTTGTCGCGGGTGCCGACCGGCTCCACACCGAGCACATCGGTCCATACCTCGGCCAGCGCACGCTCGGTCGCGGTGAGCGGCGGCAGGTAGGGCTGCGGCAGCTCCGGCCGGGGGAACCGTTGCACGCTCGCGGCGGGTTCCTCGACGGCGGACAGCTGGGGTAACCGGTCCGCCAACCCCGCGGCCACCACGATCACGTTTGGTGCGCCAGCGGCGAGCACCCGGTCGAAGGCAGCCAGTGCCTCGTCGGTGGACATCGAATGCGCCAGCATGCTCGCGCCGATGCCGGCCTCGATCCCGTCCAGGGTGGTGGCCCAGGTATCCCAACTGGCGGCAATCCACCTTGTCGCCGATCGGTGCACGTTGCGCTGGGCAATCGCGGTCAACGCTGCATTGGCGGCCGCATAGCTGCCGAAGGCCAGGCCGCCGAGGATGGCCGAGGTGGACGAGAACAGCAGGCAGAAGTCGGGAGCCTGCTCGGCGGTCAGCTCGGCGAGCAGTGACTCGAGCACCCGCGCACCGCCTACCTTGGCGTCGAAGTGCACCGCGACGGACGCCGGATCCACCGCACGCAACGGCCAGAAGCTGTCCCGGCCGACCTGGGCCGCGGTGTGCAGCACTCCGTCGAGGCTGCCGGCGGCAAGGGTCTCGGTCAGCAGCGCCCGCATCGCCTCCACGTCGGTGACGTCGACAGCGGGCAGCACCAGTTCGGCTCCGAGGTCGCGCAACCGTTGCAGGTTCCGTTGTCGCGGGTCGTCCGGCGGAGGATTTCCGGACCGGCTGGTCAGGACGAGGCGGTCGGCGCCGGCGCGTGCCAGATGCTCGGCAACCAGCAGGCCCACCCCACCGAGACCACCGGTGACCAGGTACGTCCCCCCGGGGCGCACCGCCAGCGGCGGCATAGCACTACGGGCGGCCGCCGGGAGGAATTCACGGAGGTACCGCCGGCCGTCGCGGTAGGCGGCAACCACCTCTGGTGCCGGATGACCGACCTCGCTGACCAGGGCCCGCACCGCGGCGGCGGCGTCAGCGGTCCTCTCCAGGTCGACCACGCGGCACTGCAGATTGACGTACTCCAGGTTGGCCACCACGGGCAGCACGGCGACCGCAGCCTGGGTAGGCAGCGCGACATCGCTCTCGGCTACGACCTGGCCGCTCCGGGTTGCCACGATGATCTGAGTGCTGCCGGTCGCGTCACTACCCCAGTGATCCATCAACCGGGCGATAGCCGATATCGCCTGCGCCGCGTGGGATTCGTCTCCGGAGCCGCCGTCGAGCACGTGCTCGGCATCGAGCAGCCGCAGATCCAGCACCGTGCGCGGCAGGCCGTCGGGCTTGGTGGTGGCCGAGCTGCCATCGGCGGGGACGAGAACCACGTCGGCCCCCGTCCCGCGCAGGGCCTTGGCGAGCAGTCCGGTGAGCTCTGCCGTGCCACCGACCAGCACGCAGCTGCCTCCGGCGACCGGGTTCCCGGATACCGGGGTGGCGAGCCACTCCGGCCGCATCAGCTGGACGTGGTCGACCCGGCTGTCCGAGGTCGGCTCGGCGACCACCGGCAGGTTGGTGACGCCAGGGGCGCCGGGGGAAACGGCAGTAACCGGAGCGTCGATCCAGTATCGCTCGCGTTGGAAGGGGTATCCGGGCAGCCCCACCTTGGCGACCGGCCGGCCCTGCTGGTAGCCGGCCCAGTCGATCGACACCCCGGCCAACCAGAGCCGGCCGACCGCCTCGGTGAGCACCGTGCTGGCCGGGCGCGGATCCGACGCGGCCGGAAGCGAGGCCACGATGCGCTCCGCGCGCTCCTGCGGGCAGTGCTCGGAGTTCCGTACGATGGCACCAAGGGACTGCCCGGGACCGATCTCGAGCAGCACGAGATCACCTCGCTCCAGCAGGGTCTTCACCGACGCCTCGAACGGCGCGGGGGCGAAAAGGAGCTCGGCCCAGTAGGCGGGGTCGGTGACCTGATCCGCCGTCACCAGCGTTCCGGTCACGTTCGAGACATACGGAATGCGCGGTGCCGACAGGGCGATGTGCTCGGTGATCCAACCGGTCAGTTCGGCCTTGACGGAGGTCGGTGCTTGCGCCGTCGTCGTCCCGTCCGGCAGCGCATCGAGCAGCCGGCCGCGGTGGGTCACGAGGGCCAGCGCCGAATCGAGGGTCAGCACACCGGACAGGCAGGCCGCCACGAGCTCACCGAGCTCGTGACCGGCCAAGACGGCGGGCGCGATGCCCCACGACATGATCAGCCGTGCCAGCGCATAGTCCATCGCGAACACCGCCGCGTCGAGCGCGTCGGTGGACGTCGCGTCCGCAGCAGCCTCGGCCGTGGTGGCACGCCGCCGGAGCAGATTTGCCAGCGGGTCGGCGCCGTCGAACTCGCGCGGCAAAGCCGTCCGGCACTTGTCCAGCGCGGCACCGAAGGCCGGCTCGGTGCGGTAGAGGTCGGCCGCCATGCCGGGATACTGCTCACCGCTGCCGGCAATGAGGAATCCGACCCGGCAGTCACTGCCGGCCTCGACGGCCGACAGCACTCGGCCAGCACGCAGACCGGTTACGGCATCATCGGTGGCTGCCGCCACGGGCGCATCGGTGGCTGCCGCCACGGGCGCATCGGTGGCTGCCGCCACGAAGAACCGGCGGTGCTCGAACTGCTGACGGCCGACCTGCAGTGTGTACGCCACATCGCAGAGCCGCTCGCCGGTGGACTCGTCGAGCTGACCGGCCAGGTAATCCGCCAGGGCCTCGGTGCGCGCGTCCGCGGCAGCAGCGGTACGCGCGGACCAGACCAGCAGTTCCGGCCGCGGGGATACGGCCGGACGGGCAGCCAGCGGCGCCTCTTCGAGCACCACGTGCGCGTTCGTGCCGCCGATGCCGAACGCACTGACCCCAGCACGCCGGATGTGGTCCTCGCGTCGCGGCCACTCGCGCAGGCTGGTCACCACGTCCAGAGCCGCGGTACCCGAGCGCAGCTGGGCATTCGGCTCCACGAGGTTGCGGGTAGGCGGGATCTCGGACCTGTGCAGCGCCAGCGCGGTCTTGATGAGGCCGGTGACGCCGGCGGCGCGGTCGAGGTGGCCGACATTGGTCTTAATGGAGCCGATCGCGCACTCCTCGCCGGCGAAGACCTGTTGCAGGGCGGCGAGTTCGGAGGCATCACCCAGGGCGGTGCCGGTGCCGTGCGCCTCGACGTAGTCGATGTCGGCGGCGCCGAGGTCCGCGCTGGACAGGGCCTCGGCGATCACGGCCGTCTGGCCCTGCACCCCGGGAGCGGTGAAGCCGACCTTGCGACCGCCGTCGTTGTTGACCGCCCAGCCCCGGATCACCGCGTACACCCGATCGCCGCTGTCCATGGCGTCCTGCAACCGGCGCAACGCGACCACGCCGACGCCGCTGCCGACCGGCGCGCCCAGACCGGATGCGTCAAAGGCCCTGCACTCACCGTCCGGCGGTGCGATTCCGCCTTGTGAATACAGGTAACCCACGCGCTGCGGAACCGTGATCGCGACGCCGCCGGCCAAGGCCAGGTCGCATTCGAAGTTGGCCAGGCTCGTTGCCGCCGCGCAGACCGCGACCAGGGAGGTGGAGCAGTAGCTCTGGATGCTGTACGCCGGCCCGTTCAGTCCCACGGTGTGCGCCACCCGGGTCGTCAGCGAGTCCTTGTCGTTGGCCAGGCCCACCACGAGGTCACCCATCGCGGCGGCGATCTTGCTGGTCAGCAGGTTGTTCTGCAGGTACGAACTCCACGCGCTGCCACCGAACACGCCGATGGCACCGTCGAAGCGTGTCGGGTCACAGCCGGCGTCCTCCAGTGCCTGCCAGTTATGCTCCAGGTACAGCCGCTGCTGCGGGTCCAGAACCTGGGCCTCGCGGGGGTTGATGCCGAAGAACCCGGCGTCGAACAGCTCGATGCCCTCGATCACCGCGCCGGCCTTGACGTAGCTGGGGTCCGCGATCAGGTGCTCGGGAACACCGGCGGACCGCAGCTCGTCATCGGTGAAGCGGGTGATCCCGGACAGCCCGGCGCAGATGTTGCGCCAGAGCTCGGCAACGTCGGCCGCACCGGGAAACCGGCCGGACATACCGACGATGGCGATGTCGTTCCCAGAGATGTCGCTGCTAGAGATGTCGGTCTCAGAGCGGTCGTTGCCGGGGTTGTCTGGGTCAGTCACGTCAGCACTCATTTCCGGTTGCCGGTGCGGGCACGGCGACGCCGCTGACCCCGATCCGAGCTGGTGGCAAGAACTTCGGAGGCGGCATCGTCACTGCCGCCGGAATCTCCGATCGCAGCAGCGAACTCCGCGACGGTCGGGTGCTCGAACAGCACGGCCGGGGCGATGTGCAGATCGAGTTGGCTCTCGACCGCACGAACCATCGCCATGCCGACCAGGGAGTTGCCGCCCAGGTCGAAGAACGGGTCGTGCACGCCTACCTGATCGATGCCCAGGTAGGCGCCCCACACCCCTGCGACGACGGTCTCGAGCTCGGTGCGCGGCCCGACGAACGGGGTGCGCAGTTGCGGCCGGGCAAAGCGCTCGCCCGCGGGCAACGCCGCGCTGGCATCCACCAGGGCCTCGACATCCAGCATGGCTGACCACTCCAACAACGCATCGGCCATCGGCTGGCGAACGGCCACCACGCTGCCCTGTCCCGTTGCCACCAGCCGGTCCAGGAAAGCGCAGCCGGCATCGTCGGCGAAGCCATACCGCTTGCGGTAGCCGCGAGCCCGTTCGGCCAGGTCGCTGGTCGTGCTCAGCTGCCAGTCGTCGTGCTGCCACGGACCCCACGCGACGGACAGCACCCGGGTCGAGGGGGCCGAACCGCTCAGCGCGGCCCCGTAGGCGTCCAGGACCGTGTTCGCGGCGCAGTAATCACCCTCGCCGATGCCGCCGAACGCGGTGACCGCGGACGAGTACAGCACCAGCAACTCCGGTCGCTGGTCGGCCGGCGTGACCGGGCCCACCAGCTCGGCCAGCACGCCCATCGCCAGGATCTTCGGAGCCAGGACGGCCCGCGCCTCGGCAACGGTCTGGCGCTGGGCCATGCCGCTGGCGGGAGCACCAGCGGCATGCACCACTCCGTGCAGAGCGCCGAAGTGCTCCCGGCACTCGCGCAGCGCCCGGCGCAGCTGGGCCGGCACGCCCGCGTCCGCGGTCAGCACCAGCACCTCGGCGCCGGCCGCCTCGATCTCGGCGATGTCGCCGCGGCTGCGAGCCAGCCGAGCATCGAGCTCAGACGTGGCATCGGAAAAGCTGCCGTCGGCACCGACAAAACCGTTGTTCGCACCGGAACCGCGGCCCACCAATGCCAACCGGCGAACACCCTCGGCGACGAGCCGCCGGGCCAGCGCCATGCCGAGGCCGCGGGTACCGCCGGTGATCAGGTACACCCCATCGGCGCGCCACGCCGGTCCGGTGCCTTCGCCGATTCCCGTTGCAGCAACAGAGGGGCCGGTACCGATCTCGGCCCACTCCTGCGCCCAGCGGCGTCCGCGACGCCAGGCCACCAGCTGCTCCTCCGGCTGGGCGGGGTGCACCAGTTCATGCGCAAGCTGGTCCGCGAGGGCAGCGGCATCACCCGTTGGCCGCCCGGCCGCCTGCGGACCTGCGTCCAGATCGATTCCGCGCCACGTCAGGCCCGGGTACTCGTGCTGCACCACCCGGCCGAAGCCGTGCACGGCCGCCTGAAACGGCGCGGGAACGTCGTCGCCGAGCACCTCGGACGCACCCCTGCTGACGGTCAGCAACCGCACACCGGCACCGGCGGCGAGCCCACCCAGCGCCTGCACGGTGGGCAGCAGGGTGTCGAAGCCGTGCTCGATGGATTCCAGCAGCTCATCGTCGCTGGCGTACACCGGCACCGCCGAGCCCGCGAGCAGACTCCACAGGTGGACCACGTGCAGCGGCCCGATGGATTCACCGAGGCCGGCGAAGACCTCGCGATAGTGCTCGGGACGGCGCGGGTCGATCATCATCCGCCGGCCGACCCGGCGAAGGCCGGTTCCGGCGGCGCGATTGTCACCGCTGATATCCCCGCCCAGCACTTCGAGAACGGTGATGCCTGCTGCCTCGGCGCGGTCGGCGAGCGCGGAGCCGATACCGTCGCGGTCGGCGAAGACCACCAGCGCTCCGGGCAGCGACAGCTCGTCAGCGGTGGCGCGCCTCGGCGTCCGGCGCCACACCGGCGCGTAGCAGTGGTCGGCCGGCTCGGACGGACGAGCAGCCGGACGAGCACCGGTGAACTCGCGCTGGCCATCGGCCGGCTCCGGCCAGAATGCCGTTCGCTGGAAGGGGTAACCGGGCAGGGTGACGACTCGGGCGCCGGCACCGGGAAAGGCGGTCCAGTCCAGCCGCACGCCGAGTTCCCACAGCTGCGCGCAGGTCGTCAGCAGCTCCACCCGCTCGTCCGGACGCCCGGCCGCGCTCCATCGGGCGGGCAGGGTGCCGAGCACGGCGGCCGTTGACGTCCCCGCGGTGTTCTGACGGACCAGGCCGCCGAGCGTCTGCCCCGCACCGAGCTCGACGTAGACATCGACCCCGCGCGCCGCACAGTGCCGGACGCCGTCGGAGAAGCGGACCGGACGGATCAGGTGATCGGCCCAGTATTCCCGGCTCATCGCCTGCTCGGCCGTCAATTCGGCACCGGTGCTGTTGGACACCACGGCGACGGAGGGTGCGTGCCGCGCAACGGTGTCGAGCAGGGCGGCGAGCTTGTCGCGGGCCGGTTCGAGCAGGGTGGAGTGAAACGCGTGCTCGGTGCGCAACGGCCGGCTGGCGATGCCCGCCTCGTGCAGGGTGGCCGCGACCGCCTCGATCGGACCGGCCGGACCGCTCAGCACCGTCATCGTCGGCCCGTTGACGGCGGCCACGTCGACCTCGGCACCGCTATCGGCCAGCACCGACCGGGTGCTGGCCTCGTCGGCAGCCACCGCGAGCATCCGACCCGTGGGGACCGCGGCGATCAACCGGGCCCGCTCGACCACCAGGTACAGCGCGTCGGACAGCGAGAACACGCCCGCCAGGCAGGCGGCCACGTACTCGCCCAGGCTGTAACCGACGAGCACGTCGGGGCGAACGCCGCGGTGCGCGAGCAGGGTGGCGAGGGCGTATTCGACGGTGAACAGGAACGGATGGGCGATCTCGGCGCGCCCCATCGGGTCCGGCACCTCGTCGGTGATGTTTCGCCCGAGCAGCGCGGCGAAGTCGCCGTCGGCCGGGCGCCCGTCGGTGGAGTCGAGCAGTGCCGGGCGCAGATCCACCCCGCACCGCTGCTGGACGAGCGCGATGCATTCCTCGACGGCTGCGGCATAGACCGGCTCGGTGCGGTAGAGCTCGCGGCCCAGGCCCGCGTACTGGTCACCCACCCCGGGCAGCAGGAACGCCACCCGCGGCCGAGCTGACGCCGCGACAGCACGGGTGCAATCCACTGCACGAAGCTGGCTGATCGCGTCCGGCACGCCGGTGCAGACCAGCACCCGACGGTAGTCCTGCGCCGCGCGGCCGGAGCTCAGGGTGTGCGCCACGTCGGTCAGGCTCAGCTCGGGCCTTTCGGTCAACCACTGTGCGAGCCGTTCCAACTGCGCCCCGAGCGCGGCGCGGCCGGCCGCCGACAGCGGCAGCACGACAGCGTCAGCGGCGGGCTCGTCGACCACAACCGGAGCGGCCGCCTGCAGCACCAGGTGGCCGTTCGTGCCGGACCATCCGAAGCCGCTCACCCCGGCGATCGGTCGGTCAGCGATCGGTCGCAGCGGGGTGGGAGACGTGACCGGACGGATGGTGCCGTCCGCGGGCACCGCGTCCGAGGGCTGGGTGGTGTTCAGGTTGGCCGGCGCCATCCCGTGTTCGAGAAGCAGCACGGTCTTGATCAGGCCGGCGACCCCAGCCGCGGACTGGGTGTGGCCGAGATTCGTCTTCACCGCTCCGACCTGCAGTGGCCGGGAGGCAGACCTGCCGCCGAAGACGTCGTGCAGCGCCGACAGCTCGATCGCGTCGCCGAGCTTGGTGCCCGAGCCGTGCGCCTCGACGTAGTCGACCTCATCCGGGGTCACCGTCGCGTCGGCCAGCGCTGCCCGGATCACCGCCACCTGCGCGCTGCGGCTCGGCGCGGTCAGGCCGTTGCTGCGGCCGTCCTGGTTGACCGCCGAGCCGCGCAGCACGGCCCGGATCCGGTGGTTGTTGGCCAGTGCGTCGGACAGCCGCTCCAGCACGACCAGCCCGCCGCCCTCACCGAGAACGTAGCCGTCGGCGGAGCTGTCGAACGTCTTGCACCGGCCGTCGGCCGAGAGCATCGAGGTCGCGCAGGACTGGACGTAGGTGTCGGGGTGCATGATCAGGAATGCCCCGGCGCCTATTGCCAGATCGCACTCACCGCGACGTAGCGCCTGGGCCGCCAGGTGCACGCCTACCAGCGAGGACGAGCACGCGGTGTCCAGCGTGATGGCCGGCCCGCGCAGGTCGAACTGGTAAGACAGCCGGCCGGCAACCACGCTGGCCGTCACGCCCTGACCGAAGTACGGGTCGGCGGCCACCCCGGGCCCGTAACGCTCCAGCTGAAGGCGGCCGTACTGCGCGGTGTCCATCAGCCCGACCATGACCGCGGTACGGCTGCCGGCCAACTGCTCAGGCGCGGTCCCGGCGTTCTCGAGTCCTTCCCACACCAGCTCCATCAGCAGCCGCTGCTGCGGGTCCATCCGCAGTGCCTCGTGCGGTGAGGCGCCGAAGAACTCGGCGTCCCAGCCCGCGATGTCGGACAGGAACGACCCGTGTCGGGTGTAGACGCCGCCGGCGACCCGGCGGTCGGCGTTGTAGTAGTCATCGACGTTCCAGCGCGCGGCCGGCACCTCGACGACTCCGCTGCGGCTCTCGCGCAGCAGGTCCCAGTAGTCCTCCACGGTGGTGGCCCCGGGGTAGCGGCAGGCCATGCCGATGATCGCGATCGGCTCGTGGCTGCTCTGCTCGACCTCGTCGAGTCGCCGCCGGGTCTCGGTGAGCTCGACGGTGGCCCGCTTGAGGTAGGAGCGGAGTTGATCCTCGGTCGCCATCAACAGGGCCTTTCAGAAAGGGGCTGGACGCTTCGACGCACCGGGCTCAGAGCCCGTTGTCGATGAAGGCGAAGATCTCGTCGTCCGAGGCGGACCGGATCTGGTCGTGCACGTCCGACGGCCCGGACGGGGAGGCCTCCAGCCTCAGTAGCGCGCTGTTCAGAATCGCGATCACCTTTGCGCGCACTGCCTCATCACCCTCGGGCAGCAGCTGTTCCAGCTGGTCGAGGTTGGCGCGCAGGGTCTCTTCGACCGGTACCGCCTGGGGAGCCAGGGTGCGCTGCAGGTACTGCGCGAGCAACTTCACCGTCGGGTAGTCGAAGGCCAGCGTCGCCGACAGCCGCAACCCGGTGGCAGCATCGAGACGGTTACGCAGTTCGACCACGGTGAGGGAGTCGAAACCGAGTTCGCTGAACGCCTGCCCGGCCGAGACCGAATCGGTGTCCGGCAGGCCGAGCACCGTCGCAACCTGGGCCCGTACGAGGTCGGTGAGTGCCTCGCGGGCGTCCGCCTCGCTCAGTCCGGCCAGCCGCTGGGCCACCTCGGAGTCCGAGCTGCGCCTCACCTCCGACGTGGCAGCGGTGTGCTGGGCGGCCGCTCGCCGCGGGGTCCGGACGAGGCTGCGCAGTACCGGTGCCAGCGTGCCGGCATCGGCCCGGCCCCGCAGCCCGGTCGCATCCCACGCCGCCGCGACCACGACCGGAGCCGTGCCGCTCAGCGCCTGGTCGAACAGCTCGACGCCCTGCCGCGCGCTCAGCGGCGCCACCCCGGCACGAGCCAGCCGCGCCACGTCGGCGGGGCTCAGCGCACCGGTCAATCCGGTGGGAACGTCCCACAGACCCCAGGCGATCGACACCCCCGGTAGCCCGCGTTCGCGGCGATGGGCAACCAGCGCGTCGGCGAAGGCGTTGGCCGCGGCGTAGTTGCCCTGACCCGCATTGCCCAGCACCCCGGCCAGGGACGAGAACATCACGAACGCCGACAGTGGCGTTTCCGCCGTTAGCTCATGCAGATTCCAGGCCGCGTCAGCCTTCGGGGCGAACACCGCCCCGACCTGATCGGAGGTCAGCCGGTCGACCGGGGCGTCGGCCAGCAGGCCGGCCGCGTGCACCACGCCCGTAAGCGGCCGGTCGACGGGAATGCCGGCCAGCACGGCGGCCACGCTCGCCCGGTTCGAGACGTCACAGGCGGTGACCCGCACCTGCGCACCGGCAGCCTGCAGCCGCTCGGCGAGCTCGTCCACGCCGTCGGCGGCCGGGCCGCGTCGCGACACCAACTCCAGCCGGCGCACGCCGTGCTCGCTCACCAGGCGCTCGGCGATGATCGCGCCGAGGCCACTGGTGCCACCGGTCACCAGCACCGTCCCCTCGGCGAGCGAAACGGCATCACCCTTTGAGGTCAGCGCCACCAGGCGCGGTGCCAGCACCCGGTTTCCACGTACCGCCAGCTGCCAGTCACCGTCGGACATCAACCCGGCCACCACCGGCAAGCCGTCCGACAGTGCCGAGTCGTGCGCGAGTGCAGAAGCGTCGGCCTCGATCTGCCCGAACCGTCCCGGATGCTCAGCCGCAGCGGAACGCACGAGGCCCGACACAGCGGCTCCCGCCAAGTCGGCCGACCCGGTCAGCACGATCAGCCGTGAACCGGCGAACCGCTGCTCCGCCAGCCACTCCCGCACCGTCGCCAAGACCCGGATGGTCAGCTCCCGAGCCGCCGTCGCGGGGGATTCGAGGTCGCCCGCCGAGCAGGACAGCACCACGAACTCCGGCACCACCTCGTACTCGGCCAGTTCGGCCAGCGACGAGACGCCGTCCATGCCGCGCAGCTTCTCGCCCAGGCTGATCCAGCGGGCATGGAGCAGGGCGGCCGGCGCGACGTCGATCCAGTCGATTCCCTGCAGTGTCAGTCCTACGGCCTCGCCGGCACGCAGGGCGTCGGACGAAACGGTCCGGGCGCGCAGCGACTCCACCCGCAGCACCGGAGCTCCGAAGACGTCCGCGGCCTCGATCCGGGAGTCCGCTCCGGAGCTGGTGAGCCGCACCCGCAGCGCCGTCGCGCCGACGGCCGACAGCCGGACGCCACGGAAGACGAACGGCAACCGCAGCTCCTCCGTTTCGGCAGTCAACACCAGGGGATGCAGTGCCGCGTCCAGCAGCGCCGGATGGATGCCGAAGCCGGTGGCCTCGATCCCGTCGGGAGCGAGAACCTCGCCGAACAGCTCGTCGCCCCGCTGCCAGGCGGCGACGAGTCCCTGAAAGGCCGGTCCGTAGCCGTAACCACGGTTGGCCAGCTCGGCGTAGCCCTTGCCCACATCGAGGGCCGTGGCGCCCGCCGGTGGCCATACGCTCGCCCAGTCGGCGGACTCCGACCCCGCCGGGCTGTTCTCGAGGACGGCACCGGACGCGCAGCGCGACCAGTCCGCCGACCCCGACCGGGAGTACAGCGTCAGCGCCCGCCGGCCGGCCTCGGCCCGATCCACCCGCACCTGGACGTCTGCCGAACCGTTGCCCGGCAACACCAGTGGCGCGTGCAGCGTCAGCTCCTCCAGTTCGGAGCAGCCGGCCGCGGTCGCGGCGGCCAGCGCCAGTTCCACCAGCCCCGCACCGGGAAGCAGCACGACGCCGTCCACCTCGTGGTCGGCAAGCCAGGGCGCGGAGTCCACCGAGAGTTGGCCGGTGAGCAGAAAGCCGCCACCGGCCTCGGACACCAGAGCGTTCAGCAGGGGGTGCGCCGCCGGCCCGATGCCGGCCGCGGCCGCGGTAACCCGCGCGCCGTTGTCCAGCCAGTAGCGGCGGCGGTCGAAGGCGTAGGTCGGCACGTCCAGCCGCCGCTTCGGTGCCCGGCCGAGCACCGCCTTCCAGTCCAGGGTGGCGCCCAGGACGTAGGCCTGCGCGGCCGCGAGCAGAAACTGCCGCAGGTTTCCCGCGCCCCGGCGCAGCGTCTCGCAGACCGCGCCTGGGATGTCCTCGACGTGAATGATGTCGCGCAGGTCCCCCGCGAGTACCGGATGCGGGCTGACCTCGATGAACAGCGGCGAGCCGGCGTCCTCGGCGAACGCCGCCACGGCGCTGCGGAACCGGACGGGCTGGCGCAGATTGTCATACCAGTACTCGGTGGACAGCTCCGTCGTCGGCAGGAAAGAGCCCGTCAGCGACGAGCAGAACCGAACGTCCACGGCCACCGGGGTGATCCCGGCGAGCAGGTCGAAGAGTTCACTCCGCAGCTTCTCGATGTGCGGCGTGTGCGAGGCGTAGTCCACCTCGATGCGCCGGGTCCGAACGGCCTCACCCAGCTCTGCGGCGAACTCCTCGATGGCCTGGACCTCGCCGGCCAGCACCACACCGGTGGGGCTGCTGTGTACCGCGATCCACAACCGGTCCTGCCACGGCTCCATCAGCTGCCGGGCCTGGTCGGCGGCCAGCGCTACGGCGAGCATCCCACCGGTGCCCCGCAGCCGGGTCAGGGCCTTGCTGCGCAGCGCGACGATGCGTGCGGCGTCCTCGAGGGAAAGCGCTCCCGCCACGCAGGCTGCGGCGATCTCGCCCTGGGAGTGGCCCAGCACCGCACTCGGCTCGACACCGGCGGAGCGCCACAGCGCGGCCAGCGACACCATCACCGCAAACAGCACCGGCTGAACCACGGCCGAGCCCGCCAGCGCCGGCGCACCGGCCTGCTCACGCAGCACCGCCATAACCGACCATCCGGTATGTACCGCCAGCGCCTCGTCACAGCGACGCAGCTCATCGCGGAACAGTTCGTGGGAATCGAGAAGTTCAACCGCCATCCCGGCCCACTGGGTGCCCTGTCCGGGAAACACGAACACCGGCGAGACGTCCTCGGCGGTACCGACGACCGCGGCCGGATGGGGCGTGTCCCCGGCCACCGCTGCCAGCCCGGCCAGCAGCTCGTCCCGGTCGGTGGCGACCACGACCGCGCGATGCATCAACCGCGCGCGGCCGGCTAGCACCTGACCGGCCGCCGCGAGATCGGACGCCTCGGCGGTGCCGGCGTAGTCGAGCAGCCGGGCGGCCTGGCTGCGCAGCGACTGCGGGGTCCGGGCGGACACCACCCACACCAGCGAGTGGCTGGCCACGGGTTCAGCGAGCTCAGCAGTCGGCACCGGATCGGGCGGTCCCTCAACGATCACATGGCCATTCGTGCCACTGATTCCGAACGCCGAGACCGCCGCGCGCACCGGGCGATCGGGATGAGACCAGGCCACCGGCTCGGTCAGCAGCTCGACGGTGCCCGCGGACCAGTCCACGTAGCTGCTCGGCTGCTCGGCATGCAGCGTCGCCGGCAGCACGCCGTGACGCATCGCGAGCACCATCTTGATGATGCCGCCGACCCCCGCCGCGGCCTGGGTGTGCCCGAGGTTGGACTTCAGCGATCCGAGCCACAACGGCCGGTCGGCGTCGCGATGCTTGCCGTAGGTGGCCAGCAGCGCCTGCGCCTCGATGGGATCACCGAGCTTGGTGCCGGTACCGTGCGCCTCGACGGCGTCGACATCGCGGGCGTCCAGTCGGGCGTCGGCCAGCGCCTGCCAGATCACCCGCTCCTGCGATGGGCCATTCGGCGCGGTCATGCCGTTGCTGCGACCGTCCTGGTTGATGGCGCTGCCCCGGATCACCGCAAGGATCTGCCGGCCGTTGCGCTGGGCGTCGGACAGCCGTTCCAGCAGCAGCATTCCGCCGCCCTCTGCCCAACTGGTACCGTCCGCTGCGTCGGAGAACGCCTTGCACCGGCCGTCCAGGGCGAGCCCACGCTGCCGGGAGAACTCCACAAACATGATCGGATCCGCCATCACGGTGACTCCACCGGCCAGCGCCAGCGAGCACTCACCGCGGCGCAGGGCTTGCACAGCAAGGTGAATCGCGACCAGCGACGTCGAGCAGGCAGTGTCCACGGTGACCGCCGGCCCTTCCAGGCCGAACGTGTAGGACACCCGGCCGGACAGCACACTCTGCAGGTTGGCCGTGTGCAGCGAGCCGTCCACCGACTCCGGAGTCTCGGTGTTCAGGAACCGGGTCGCGTAATAGTCATACATGCAGCCCGCATACACGCCGGTCCGGCTGCCGCGCAGGGCGGTGGGATCGATGCCGCCCCGTTCGAACACCTCCCAGCAGATCTCCAGCAGCATCCGGTGCGCGGGGTCGGTGGCCAGCGCCGCACGCGGACTCATGCCGAAGACGCCTGCGTCGAACTCCGGTGCCTCGTAGATGAAGCCGCCGAGCTGGCTGTAGGTCTTGCCCGATACCTCGGGGTCCGGGTCGTACAGGTCGGGATCCCAGCCACGATCGGTCGGAAAGGTGCCGATCACGTCCTGACGGGTGTTCACCAGATCCCAGAGCTGCTCGGGGGTGCTCACCCCGCCGGGAAAGCGGCAGCCCATTCCGACGATGGCGATGGGGTCGTGGCGACTCTCCTCGACCTCGCCCAGCCGGCCCTCGGCGTCGGCCAGCCGACGACGCACGTCAGCGAGGTCGACGACGGCACGGCGGAGGTAGTTGCGGAGTTCTTCGTCGGTCGCCATGAAGGCCCTTTCAACAGATGATGCAGGGTCAGAAGTCGTTGTCGAGCAGGGCGAAGATTTCTTCGTCCGTGGCCGAGTCCACCGTCGCCGCGACGGTGCGGGCTTGGCTGCCGTCGAGCGCCGAGCTGCCGTTGAGGATTGCGCTGCCGTTGACGCTCGCGCTGCTGAAGCCGGAACCCCAGCGGGCCAGGGTGCTGTGCAGGATCGCGATGAGCTTGCCGCGGCTCTCGTCGTCCGCGGCCAGCATCAGCCCGACCCGGTCGAGGCTGTCCCGCAGCGTCTCCTCGGCGGTCGGAGGCGCCGGTGCCAGCGTCGAGTACAGGTGCTCGACCAGAGCGGCCACCGTCGGATGGTCGAAGGCGAGCGTGGCGGGCAGCCGGATGCCGGTCTCCAGTTCGAGCCGGTTGCGCAGTTCGACCGCGGTGAGCGAGTCGAAGCCCAGCTCGCTGAACGACCTTTCCACCTCGACCGCCTGCGCGTTGGCATGTGCCAGCACCGCGGCAACGTGACCGCAGACCAGATCGGTCAGCATCCGTCGGCCATCCGCCTCGGGCAGCGAGTCCAGCCGGGCGGCCAGCCCCGATCCACCCGGCGCGGTGACCGCTCCGGCGGCGGCCCGACGCGGCGCCCGGACCAGCCCCCGCAGTACCGACGGCAGCGCGCCACCCTCGGCCCGGGCATGCAGGCCACCGTTGTCCCAGCGGACCGCGACGACCAGTGAATCCGTTGCGGCTGCTGCCACATCGAAGAGCGCGAGGCCCTGCTCGGCGGTCAGCGCGGCCACGCCGGAGCGCGACATCCGGGCCAGCTCGGTCTCGCTGAGGCCGCCGGCCATGCTGGACTCGTCGTTCCACAGTCCCCACGCCACCGACACTCCGGGCAGTCCGAGCTGCCGGCGGTAGGCGGCGAGGCCGTCCAGGGTGACGTTGGCCGCCGCATAATTGCCCTGTCCGGGGCTGCCCAGCACGCCCGCAATGGAGGAGAACAGCACGAACATCGACAGCGGCAGGTCCAGGGTCAGCTCGTGCAGGTGCCAGGCCGCGTCCACCTTCGGACCGAACACGCTGTCCAGCTGTCCGGCCGACAGCCCGTCCACGGTGGCGTCGTCGAGCACCCCGGCGGTGTGCACGATGCCCGTGAGGGGGTGCTCCGACGAGATGCCGGCGAGCAGGGCGGCCACGGCGTCCCGATCGGCGACGTCACAGGCAAGCACACGAACCTGCGCGCCGAGCGCTTGGAGCCGCGCGGTCAGGGCTGCCGCGCCGGGAGCGTCGGGTCCCCGGCGCGAGGCCAGCGCCAGGTGCCGTACGCCGTGCTGGGTGATCAGGTGCTCGGCCACCAGCGCGCCGAGGCCGCCGGTGCCACCGGTGATGAGGACCGTCCCGCCGTTCACGGCCGGGGCGATTGCCGCCGGCGCCTGCCGTCGAGCGACCCGGGGTGCCAGCAGCACCCCGTCGCGGACCGCGACCTGCGTCTCGTCCGCGGCCACCGCGGCCGCCAGCGAGGTCCAGTCGATAAGGTTCCCGGCGAGGTCGGCGAGGATGAAGCGTCCCGGGTGCTCGGACTGTGCGGTTCGCACCAGGCCCCACACCGAGGCGGCGGCGACGTCGTCGACCTCGGGGCCGACCGCGCCCCAGGTGAGGAACACCAGCCGAGACAGCGCGAACCGGTCGTCTGAGATCCAGCGCTGCAGCAACTCCAGCGCCTGGTTGGCCAGCGCGCGGGCACGGTCCGGAAGGTTCTCCGACCAGGGCACCTCGGCGCCCGGGGAGACCGCGACGAAGTCCGGGGCGGGCTGGCCGTCGGCCACCGCCGCGACCAGCTCGTCGGCGTCGGCGAAGTTGTCCAGGCCCTCGATCGGCTTCCCCAGGCAGGCCCACCGCGAGCCGTCCGTGCCGGCTGCCGCCACGATCGGTGTCCAGTCCACACCGTAAGAAAGTGGACCGCTCGCCCGGCTGACCGAGGCCAGCGATTCCGGTGCCACCGTCCGTACCCGCAGGGACTCGATGCCGAACACCAGCTGCCCGGAGACGTCCGCGGCCTGCACCTGCACGTCGTCGCCCGACACCGCCAGCCGCACCCGCAGCACACCGGCACCCGAGGCGCAGAGCGCAACTCTGCGGAACACAAAGGGCAATCGCAGTTCCGACGCGCCACCGGCGAGCAGCAGCGGATGGAACGTCGCGTCCAGCACGGCCGGATGGATGCCGAAGCCCCTGTCCTCCAAGCCCGCTGGCACCACCACCTCGGCGAAGAGATCCGCACCGCGCGACCAGGCGGCCGTCACGCCGCGGAAGGCTGGGCCGTACTCGTAGCCGTACTCCTCCAGCGCGTCGTAGCGACCGGTCACGTCGAGCTCGGTGACGCCGGCCGGCGGCCACGCGGTCGCCCAGTCACACACCCCACCGGCAAGCCCACCGGCCACCACGACACCCGAGGCGCAGCGCGCCCAGGTGCCGCTCTCGGGCCGGGAGTACACCTTGACCGACCGACGGGAGTTCTCGCTGCCCGCGTCCAGAACGACCTGCAGAAAGAGCTGGCCGGACGCCGGCAGCACCAGGGGTGCCTCGAACATCAACTCCTCGACCTGGTCGCAGCCCACCTGGGCAGCCGCCTCCAGGACGATGTCGAGCACCGCGGTGCCCGGAACCACCACGGCCCCTGCCACGCAATGGTCAGCCAGCCAAGGGAAATCGGCAAGGGATACGCCGCCGGTCAGCACCACCCCGCCGCCGTCACCGACCTCGACGGCCGCACCGAGCATCAGGTGATCGACCGGGCGCAGGCCGACGGCCGTGACATCGATGCCCCGGCGAGGCGGCTCCAGCCAGTAGCGCTGACGGTCGAAGGCGTACAGCGGCAGGTCCGGGCCGATGTTGTCGGCACCGTCGAACAGGGTGCCCCACCCGACCGGCACACCCGCCACCGAGGCCTGCGCGAGGCAGCTGAGCAGCGCCTCGCACTCGTCCCGATCACCACGCCGCAGCGGCATCACGACCGGGTCCGAGGCGGTGACGCTGTCGTGCACCAGGCCGGACAGTACGGCATCGGGGCCGACCTCGAGGTAGCCGTCGACACCGCCGGATTCGAGACCGGCGATGGTGTCGGAGAAGCGCACCGCGCGGCGAATCTGCTCGATCCAGTATTCGGGCTGGACCCAGGACAGTTCCTCGAGACCGCCCACGGAGTTCGTCACGGCGGTGAGCCGGGGCTCGCTCAGGCTTACGTTCTTCACCTCGGCGGCGAAGTCGTCGATCATCGGTTCCATCAGCGGCGAGTGGAAGGCATGGCTGACCGGCAGCCGCCGGGTCCGCCGGCCCACGCCGCGCCAGTAGTCGGCCAGTGCCAGGCAGCCGGCCTCGTCACCGGACACCACCAGGCTGGTCGGCCCGTTGAGAGCCGCGATCCCCAACCGGCATTGCCCTGCAAGCATCGGGGCGAGCTCGTCTTCTGACGTCTCGATCGCCACCATCGCGCCCGGCGCGTGCAAGGCGTGCATCAGCCGCCCGCGAATGGCGATCAGCCGGGCGGCGTCGGCCAGCGACCAGACACCGGCGACATACGCGGCCGCGAACTCACCGACCGAGTGGCCGGCCACGGCATCCGGCCGCACTCCGAGCGAATCCAGCAAGCGGAATGCAGCCACCTGGTAGGCGAACAGCGCGGGTTGGGTATAGCGGGTCTCGTTCAGCAACTCCGCGTCGGGCGTGCCGGGCCGCGCCCACATCAGCTCGCGCAGCGGTTGGTCGAGGTAGCGGTCCAGCATGTCGCAGACCTCGTCGAAGGCAGCGGCGAACACCGGATACCCCGCGTACAACTGGGCGCCCATGCCGGGCCGCTGGCCGCCCTGCCCGGTGAACAGGAACGCCAGTTTCATCTTGTCCCGGGTCGTGCCCGTCATCACACCGGCGCCGGGCGAGCCGGCGAGGTAGGCATCCAGGGCGGCGACCAGGGCATCCCGGTCCGCGCCTACGACCACGGCACGGTGCTTGAACAGCGCGCGGCTGGTGGCGAGGGAGTAGGCCACGTCGGCCGCCTCGGCAGAGGGGTTTGCCGTGACGAAATCGCGCAACCGGCGCGCCTGTCCGGCCAGCGCGCTCGCACTGCGAGCGCTCACCAGCCACGCCAACGGGCCCTGCCGGCCGGCCCGCGGCGGGTCGTCGCTGCGCGGCGGCCCCTCTTCCAGCACCAGATGGGCGTTCGTGCCACTGATGCCGAAGGACGACACCCCGGTACGGCGCGGGTGCCCCTGCCGCGGCCACTCGCGCGCATCGGTGAGCAGGCTGAGCGAGCCCGCCGACCAGTCGACGTGCGGCGTCGGCTCCTCGGCGTGCAGGGTGGCCGGGAGCACGCCATGCTGCATCGCCAGCACCATCTTGATGACCCCGGCGACCCCGGCGGCGGCCTGGGTGTGGCCGAGGTTCGACTTCACCGAGCCGAGCCAGAGCGGCTGTCCGTCGAGCCGGTCCTGACCGTAGGTCGCCATCAGCGCCTGGGCCTCGATCGGGTCACCCAGCTTGGTGCCGGTGCCGTGCGCCTCGACGGCGTCCACGTCGCGGGTGTCGAGGCCCGCGTCGGCCAGGGCTTGTGCGATCACCCGCTCCTGTGCGGGACCGTTGGGGGCCGTCATGCCGTTGCTGTGCCCGTCCTGGTTGACCGCGGTGCCGCGGATGACGCCGAGGATGCGCCTGCCGTTGCGCTGCGCATCGGACAGCCGCTCCAGCAGCAGAACGCCCACTCCCTCCGACCACGCGGCGCCCGAGGCGGCGGCCGAGAACGAGCGACAGCGGCCGTCGGCGGACAGCGCGCGCTGGCGGCTGAACTCCACGTAGGTGTCCGAGGTGGCCATCGCGCTCACCCCGCCGGCGAGTGCCAGCGAGCACTCGCCGCCGCGAAGAGCCTGTGCCGCAAGGTGAATCGCGACCAGCGAGGACGAGCACGCGGTGTCGACGGTGACGGCCGGCCCCTCCAGCCCGAAGGTATAGGACACCCGGCCGGACAGCACGCTGTAGGCATTCGACGTGAACAGGATGCCCTCCACCGACTGTGGCGAGGTGCCGATGAACCGCTGCGCGTAGTCGTTGTACATATTGCCGGCGAAGACACCGGTTTGGCTGCCCTGCAAGGTGGTCACGTCGATGCCGGCGCGCTCGAAGGCCTCCCAGCTGGTCTCGAGGAACAGCCGGTGCTGCGGGTCGGTGGCCAGGGCGCTGCGCGGGCTCATCTCGAAGAACCCGGCATCGAAGTCCGCCAGGTCATACAGAAAGCCGGCGTTGCGGGTGTAGGACTTGCCGAGCGCGTCAGGGTCCGGGTCATAGATGCCTTCGAGATCCCAGCCACGGTCGGTGGGGAATTCACCGATGGCGTCGGTGCGATCGGCCATCAGCTCCCAGAGGTCTTCGGGCGTCGTGACGCCACCTGGAAAGCGGCAGGCCATCCCGATGATCGCAATCGGCTCGCGGTTGCTGTCCTCCAACTCGCTGAGCCGACGCCGGGCCTCACTGAGATCGACGGTCACACGCTTGAGGTACTCGCGTAGTTTGTCTTCAGTCGGCATGAGCCCAACCCTTCGAAAGCGGAGTTCGTTGCGGCATTCGGACGGGCGCGGTGGTCACAGCGGGCCGTCCAGGAAGGCGAAGATCTCGTCGTCGGACGCCTCGTCCAGGGCAGCCCGGACGTCGGGCTCGCTCGCCGGGACGGCGTGCGCGTCGACCTCACCGGACGGCGCGGTCTCCAGCCGGACCAGCGTGCTGTGCAGCATCGCGACGACCTTGCCGCGCACCGCCTCATCGGCCCCGGACAGCAGCCGCTCGACGTCGTCCAGGCTCACCCGCAAGGTCTCCTCGGGGGCCTGCGGCTTCGGGGCCACCGCCGCGTACAGGTGATCTGCCAGCACCTTGACCGTGGGATAGTCGAAGGCCAGCGTCGCCGGCAACCGCAGCCCGGTCGCGGCGTCGAGACCGTTGCGCAGCTCGACCACGGTGAGGGAGTCGAAGCCCAGCTCGCTGAACGTCCGGTCGGCGTCCACCGACTCCGAGTCCGCGTGCGCCAGCACCCGGGCAACGTGGGACCGGACGAGCTCGCGGACCGCTTGCCGCCCGGCGGCCTCGCTGACCGTCGACAGCCGCTCAGCGAGCTCCGCCGACGATCCGGCCTTGGCAGTGTTACGGCCACTGTGTGCCGCACTGTCAGCACTCGGGGAAGCCGCGCTCGGCTTGGGTGCTGATCGCCGGGGAGCCCGGGCGAGGCCGCGCAGCACCGGCGCCAGCGCACCGTCCTCGGCGCGCCCGCGAAGCCCCGCCGCGTCCCAGGCTGCCGCGACGACGACCGGGACGGTGTCCGATGACGGGCCGGCACCGCGAAATGTCTGATCGAACAATGCCAAACCCTGTTCGGCGGCCAGCGGCGACACCCCGGCCCGGGCCAGCCTGACCACATCCGCCTCACCCAGGCCTCCCGTCATCCCGGTGGCCACGTGCCACAGTCCCCAGGCCACCGAGACCGCGGGCTGGCCGGACTGCCGCCGGTAGCTTGCCAGGCCGTCCAGGAATCCGTTGGCCGCGGCGTAGTTGCCCTGGCCCGCATTGCCGACCACACCCGCGACGGAGGAGAAGAGCACGAAGACCGACAGGGATGAATCCGCCGTCGCCTCATGCAGATACCAGGCCGCGTCCGCCTTCGGGCCGAACACCGTGCCGACCTGAGCCGCGGACAGCCGGCCGATCGGCGCGTCGGCGACGGTACCCGCCGCGTGCACCACCGCGGACAGCGGCCAGTCCGCACTCACCCGCCGGACGAGCGCGGTCAACGCGGCCCGATCCGAGACGTCACACGCCTCGACTCGCACCTGCGTACCGGCAGCCTGCAGGCGCGCGACGAGCTCCGGAACGCCCTGGGCGTCGGCACCGCGTCGCGAGACCAGCACCAGCTGCCGCACCCCGTGCACCGTGACCAGCCGCTCGGCAACCAGCGCGCCCAGGCCACCGGTTCCGCCCGCCACCAGCGGCCACCCGTCGGTCAACGATGCCAGATCCACTGAGTCCAGCAGGGCGAATCGACCTGGATGCTCAGCAGCGGCCGACCGGACCAGGCCCCACACCGCACTGGCGGCCACGTCCTCGGCGCGGATTGCCGCGGTGGCTCCCCCGGTCACGAACAGCAGCTGGGACTCGACGAAGCGCTCGTCCCCGACCCAGGTCTGGATCAGGTGGAGTACCTCGCAGACGACCTCCTGCGTCGTGTACGGCAGGTCCTCGGCGTCCACGTCGAGGGCCAGCGGAATGACGACGGTGGCAGGCATCGCACCGGTGGTGAGGTCCGCGAGCGAGCCCAGGTCAGAGTGCCGGGCGACGTCCGCGCCGGCCTTGTCCAGCTGTGCGGTGAGGTCGTCCACCGACATGTCGATACCGACCACGGCCCACGACTGACCGGTCAGCTCAAGCGCGGCGGCGTCACCGGCGATCCAGTTCAGGGCGTAGGCGCCCGAGTCCGGCAGGCTCGTGGTGGGGCCGCGCCTGGGAGCGCGGCGCAGCGTGAGGGAGTCCACGGCGGCAACCGGCCGCCCTGTCTCGTCGACGATCGCCAGCGCTACCTGGTCCTCGGCGAGGGTGCGGATCCGCACCTGCAGTTGGCTCGCGCCCGGTGCGATCACCCGCACGCCGCTCCACGCGAACGGCAGCAGCAGCGACTGGGCGTCAGAGCCGGCGCCGCCATCGAGGACGAGCAGGTGCATCACCGCGTCGAGCAGCGCCGGGTGCAGGGTGAAACGTTCCGCCTGGGCGGCCGGAGCGTCCGGCAGGGCGACCTCGACGAACCGGTCGCTGTCCGAGCGCCAGGCCCGTTGCAGCCCCTGGAAGGCGGGACCGTACTGGTAACCGCGATCCGCCAGCTGCCCGTACACGTCGGTCAGCTCGACTTCGACGGCATCCTCAGGAATCGAGAATGTCTCGCTGCCGTATCCCGGATCGCTGACGGCTACCGTGCCGGTGGCGTGCCGGGTCCAGTCCGCGTCCGGCGAATCGGCAGGGCGGCTGTGCAGCGTCAGCCTTCGCCGGCCGGCATCGTCAGGCGCGCCAACCTGGAGCTGCACCTGCAGCGCCCCCGGTTCGACAAGGACGATCGGGCTTTCCAGTGTGAGATCTTCCAGCAGGTGGCAGCCCGCGGCGGCCGCCGCCTGCAGGGCCAGTTCCACGAAGGCGGTGCCGGGCAGCAGTACCGACCCGTCCACCGCGTGGTCGGCCAGCCACGGCGTGCTGGCCAGGGACAGCCGGCCGGTAAGCAGGTAACCGTCGGAGTCCGCCAGCGGCAGCACCGTGGCGAGCAGAGGATGTCCCGAGGCGGCGGTTCCTGCCGGCGCCTGCGGGGCGGCCTCGACCCAGTAGCGGCTGCGCTCGAACGGGTACGGGGGCAGCTCCGGCCGGGTGCTCGGTGCCGGGCCGAGCAGCGTGGACCACCGCACCGCTGCCCCGCGGACGTAGGCCTCGGCCGCCGAGCGGAGAAAGCGCGCCGGACCACCCTCGCCACGGCGCAGCGTGCCGACGGCGTCGCCAGCTTCGCCCGCCGCACGCAGGGTGTCCTGCACGTGGCCGGTCAGCACCGGGTGCGGGCTGGCCTCGATGAACAGCGGCCGGGCGTACCTGTCGAACGCCCGGATGGCCGCGTCGAAGCGCACCGGGTACCGCAGGCCGCGGTACCAGTAGTCGGCGACCAGCTCGGCCGGCTCGACGAAGCCGGCCTCCAGCGCCGAGCAGAAGGCGACCTCGGTGTCCTGCGGGGTCGTTCCGTCGAAGATCGCGCGCAGCTCGTCGCGCAGGTTCTCGATGTGCGGGGTGTGCGCGGCGTAGTCGATGGCCACCTTGCGCACCTGCGCGGCCCCGGCACAGGCGGCCGCGAACTCCTCCAGCGCAGCCAGCTCCCCCGCCACCACGGTGCTCTCGGGCCCGCTGAGGATCGCCACCCAGAGCCGGTCGTCCCATGGCGCCAACCGCTCGCGCACCGCCGCCTCAGGCAGTGACACCGCCAGCATACCGCCGGTGCCGCCGAGGGCCATCAGTGCCCGGCTGCGCAGTGCCACGATCCTGGCCGCGTCAGGCAGCGACAGTGCGCCCGCAGCGCAGGCTGCGGCGAGCTCACCCTGCGAGTGGCCGATGACGGCGACCGGCTGCACACCGACCGAGCGCCACAGTGCGGCGAGCGACACCATGACCGCGAACAGCACCGGCTGGATCACGTCAGAGCCCGCTAGCGCGGGCGCGCCGTCGACGCCGCGCAGCACGTCCTGCACCGACCACCCGGTGTGCACGAGCAACGCCGCGTCGCATCGCTGCAGTTCGGTACGGAATCCCTCGTTGCTATCGAGTAATTCGACTGCCATGCCATTCCACTGCGAGCCCTGGCCCGGGAACACGAACACTGGTTGCACCTCGGCCGCCGTCCCCGTGACTACGGCGGGATGGGCGTCGCCTTCGAGCACCGCGGTCAGCCCGGCGAGCAGCTCCGCCCGGTCCGCGGCCAGAATCACGGCCCGGTGCAGCAGGGCGGCGCGGGTGCCCAGCGCGCGGGCGGCCGCCGTCAGGTCGGTGTCGGCCGCCGAGGCGTAGTCGCGCAGCGAGCGCGCGTAGCTATGCAGTGCGGACTCGGTATGTGCTGAGAACACCCACACCAGCGGGCCGTCGTGCGACGGTTCCGGATCGGTAGGCGGCGCCTGCTCAAGGACCAGATGGCCGTTGGTTCCGCTGATGCCGAAGCCGGATACGCCCGCGCGCAGCGGGTGATCCGAAGCGGGCCACGGCACGGCGTCGCCGAGCAGCCGAAGTGCGTCGTCGTCCCAGTCCACGTGCGGGCTCGGCTGGTCGGCATGCAGCGTGGCGGGCAGGATGCCGGTGCGTAATGCCTGCACCATCTTGATCACTCCGGCAACTCCGGCCGCGGCCTGGGTGTGACCGATGTTCGACTTCACCGAGCCGAGCCACAACGGCCGGTCCTTCTCGCGGTGCTCGCCGTAGGTGGCAAGCAGCGCGGCGGCCTCGATCGGGTCTCCGAGGGTGGTGCCGGTGCCGTGCGCCTCGACGACGTCTACCTCGCTCGGGTCCAGCCCGGCGTCGGCGAGCGCCTGTCGGATCACCCGCTGCTGTGCCACCCCGTTCGGCGCCGTCATGCCGTTGCTGCGGCCGTCCTGGTTCATCGCCGTGCCACGTAGGACGGCAAGGATCTCGCGACCGTTGCGGCGCGCGTCCGACATCCGTTCCAGCAGCACCACACCGGCGCCCTCGGCCCAGCCGGTGCCATCGGCGCCGGCCGCGAACGGCTTGCAGCGCCCGTCCGCCGCCAGGCCACCCTGCCGGCTGAATTCCACGAACATCCCGGGCGTGGCCATCACGGTCACTCCACCGGCCAGTGCCGCCGAACACTCACCACGCCGAAGTGCCTGGGCGGCAAGGTGAATCGCGACCAGCGAGGACGAGCAGGCGGTGTCCACCGTGACGGCAGGTCCCTCGAGTCCGAACGTGTAGGCGACACGGCCGGACAGCACGCTGAGTGCGGTCCCGGTCAGCAGGTGGCCGTCGGTGGCGCCGGTCGGCTGGTGCAGCCGCGGGCCGTAATCCGGGGCCATCGCGCCGACGAACACGCCCATCCGGCTGCCGCGCAGGGACCACGGGTCGATGCCTGCCCCGTCGAGAGCCTCCCAGCAGATCTCCAGCAGCACCCGCTGCTGCGGGTCCATCGCCAAGGCCTCGCGCGGGCTGATCCCGAAGAACCCGGGGTCGAACAGGTCGGCGTCGTGCAGAAAACCGCCGAGCCGGGTGTCGCTGGTGCCCGACCGCTCCGGTCCGGTGGCGAATAGGGCATCGATGTCCCAGCCGCGATTGGCCGGGAATCCGGTGATGGCATCGGTGCCGCTGGTGACGAGGTCCCACAGCCCGGCGGCGGAGGTGACACCGCCGGGAAAGCGGCAGCCCGTCGCGACGACGACGATCGGGTCGTCGGCATCCGCTCGCTCGGCTGCCGGTTGGGTCACCGTGGCCGATTCAGCAGGCCTGGTAAGGGCACTCAGCCGGTCGGCCAGCGCGTCCGGGGTCGGGTAGTCGTACAGCAACCCGGTGGGCAGGCTGAGGCCGGTCGCGGCACGAAGCCGGTTGCGCAGCGCCACCGCGGTGTCCGAACCGACTCCCAGCTCCTTGAAGCTCCGGGTGGCGGCAACGTCGCGCGGGCCGTCGTAGCCGAGCGCCTCGGCGGTCAGCGCGAGCACCAGGTCCAGCAGCTCACGGCGCGAATGGCCGGTCGGGACGGCCTCCGCGAGCGGTGGGAGCGGTGCCGCCAGCACGGGCTGCACGGCGCGCACCGGGGCAGCGGTTGCCGAAGCGCTCAGCCAGTGCCGGCGGCGCGCGAAGGCATAGCTGGGCAGTTCGATCAGCTCGGCCCGGGTCACGGTCACCGGGCCGGTCCAGTCCACCGGCAGGCCACTGACGTACGCCTCGGCCAGCGCCCGCGAGACCTGCTGCCGCCCGCCCGAGGACCGACGGAGCGTACCCAGCACCGCGGCATGCTGCCCGGCGTCCTCGATGGTCTCTTCTACCGCGGCGACCAGAACGGGATGCGGGCTGCACTCGACGAACACGCGACAACCCTCGGCGAGCGCCACCGTGCTTGCCGTCGCGAACTCGACGGGCTGGCGCATGCTGCGGTACCAGTACTCGGCGTTCAGACCGGCGGTGTCCATCACCGTACCCGTCAACGTCGAGACGAAGGTGGTGTCAACCGACACCGGGCTGACCGGCTCCAGCGCCGACAGCAGCTCGTCGCGCAACTGCTCCATGGCCGCCGAATGCGAGGCGTAGTCGACCGCAACCAGCTTGGCGCGGTGTCCCTGCGAGCCGAAGTGCTCCGCGAGTGCGGCCAGGTCTGCGTCGGTTCCCGAGACCACCACCGACCGCGGGCTGTTGACGGCAGCGATGGTGGCACCCGGCGCGATCGCCTCGATCGCGGCCCGCACCAATGACGAGCCGGCGGCGACCGACATCATGCCGCCACTGCCCGCGATTGCCGCCAGTGCCCGGCTGCGCAGGGCGACCACCCTTGCTCCATCGGACAGCGACAGCGCGCCGACGACGGTGGCCGCTGCGATCTCGCCCTGGGAGTGCCCGAGAACCACGTCCGGTCGCACGCCGACCGAGCGCCACACCGCGGCCAGGGCGACCATGACGGCCCAGAGCGCCGGCTGGACCACGTCCACGCGGTCGAAGCCCGGGCCTTCCGGCACGCCGCGCAGCACGTCGAGCAGCGAGTAGTCGACGAATGGTGCCAGCGCGTGTTCGCAGGCCGCGAGCGCCTCGGTGAACGGCGCGGAGTCCTTCAGCAGCTCCCGGGCCATCCCGGTCCACTGCGAACCCTGACCGGGAAAGATGAAAGCGCACCGCCCGGTCACCACGGCGCCGGTCACGACGGACGGGTGCGGCATGCCCGCGGCAAGGGCCTGAACGCCGGCCAGCATCGTCGCCGCGTCGCTGGAGGCAACCACGGCGCGGTGCTCGAATCGGGCACGGCTGCGGGCAAGCGAGAGCGCGACCCGAGCTGGGTCGGTGGCGGGTGCGGCGGCAAGCTGCTCGTGCAGCCGATCAGCCTGCGCGCGCAGGGCGGTGGCCGAACGAGCCGACAGCAGCCACGGCACGTCGATCGGTAACTCGACTGCGGTAGCGGCGACGGGTTGCCGCGGAGCTTCACCGAGCACCAGGTGACAGTTCGTGCCGCCCATTCCGAATGAGCTGACGCCGGCGATCAGCGGCTGGTCGGGACTGGGCCAGTCCCGCCCGGTCCGCACGACGTCGAGCCCGAGCTGGGCGAGCGGAATCTGGGGCCAAGGCGTGTCGAAGTGCAGGCTGGCGGGCAACTGCCGGTGCCCGAGGCTGAGTGCCACCTTCAGCAGCCCCGCGACGCCCGCGGCACCCTCCAGGTGGCCGATGTTGGTTTTCACTGAGCCGACCAGCAACTCCTTGCCGGCCGCACGATCGCCGCCCAGCGCCGCGCCGAGAGCGCCCGCCTCGATCGGGTCGCCGACCCGGGTACCGGTTCCGTGCAGCTCCACATACTGAACGTCGACGGCGCGCACGCCCGCCTGCGCGCACGCCAGCTCGATGACTTCTTGCTGGGCACGCTGGCTGGGGGCGGTCAGGCCGTTGCCGCCGCCGTCATTGTTGACCGCGCCGCCCAGGATCACGCAGTGCACCGCGTCGCCGTCGTCCAGTGCGGCGGCCAGTGGCTTCAGAACGACGACTCCGGCGCCCTCGCCACGGACGTAGCCGTTGGCGCGCTCGTCGAAGACGTGGCAGCGGCCGTCCGGTGACAGCGCTCCGAATCCTCCGATGGCGGCGGTGGTTTCGGCGAGCAGGTTGAGGTTCACGCCACCGGCCAGCGCGAGTCCGCTCTCGCCGCGTCGCAGGCTCTCGCATGCCAGCTGCACGGCCACCAGGGACGAGGACTGGCCGGTGTCGACGGTCAGGCTTCGCCCACGCAGCCCGAGAAAGTATGAGACCCGGTTCGCGATGATGGCGCGATGGGTACCGGTGTAGGAATGCGGACCGACGCCCTCGGCTCCGAGCCGGTCCTGCATGGTCGCGTAGTCGTGGGCGATCGCTGCGAGAAAGACACCGCAGTCGGAATCGCGCTGGTCCCTCGGCACGACGCGCGCGTTTTCCAGCGCCTCCCAGGACAGTTCCAGCGCCAGCCGCTGTTGAGGGTCCATCACGGCGGCCTCGTTCGGAGAGATCCCGAAGAACTCGGCGTCGAACTGGTCGACAGTGTCGATAAACCCGGCGCGGCGGTACTCGGTGGCGATCCCCGGCGCCCACCGATCGGCGGGTGCCTCGGTGATGGCATCGACACCGTCGCGTAGCACCGTCCAGAAGGCGGCGAGGTCGTGGGCCTGGGGTAGCCGACACGACATGCCGACAATGGCGATCGGCTCAGCCATTGCCGGTGAACTCCACTTCCCCACCATTCGATCCCACCATTCGATGCGCCTCTCAAGCCCTCAGGTTCTCGATCGTCGATGTCGTTTCGCTCGATGTGCCCTGCGCATCGTCTCCAGGACCGGTCGCGGACTTATCGGGCCAGGAACACTTTCTCAGTGCCGACGGCACAAATACCAGGCATCGTGATGGCAGGTAGTCACTTGCAGAAGCTGTCATCGGTCGGCCTTGACTGCGTCGCGGACGGCTCTCTAGCGTCGCGGATCAATGAGAAGACTCGGGCGTCACGCGCCGGCTCGAGCCGAGAGGGAGGCGACCGTGCCCGTCGAAGCTCCGCTCAGTTTCGGGCAGCTCTACAGCTGGCGCGAGATCGATGCCTATCCGGACGACTGCAAGCACGAAGCGAACCTCTCGGCCACCTGGGACCTGCGGGGCTTTTCGTTGCACCGGGTCTTGGCCGTGCTCCGCCAGCTGAGTGACTGGCACGAGCCGTTGCGCACCACCTACGAGGTGCCCAACGGGGTGCCGGTCCAGCACGTGCGCGACGACCTGGCCATGCCGGTGGAGCGGCTCGACCGCCCGGTCCCCGATGCCGGAGACCCCGAGCGCACGACGGCCGCCCTGATCGAGCGACCCTTTGCCATGACCGGAGACCCGTGCTGGCGGGCGCTGCTGGTGACCACCGGCGACGAGCCGATGTTCTGCTCGCTGTCGTTCTCGCATCTGATCCTCGACGTCTGGTCCGTTCTCGAGTTGACCGAGCAGGCCAGGGCGTTACTGGCCGGTGTGCCGGCGGGCGAGGTGGCCGTCCGGGTGGGTCCGTCGCCACGCGTGTTGGCGGACCGACAACGCGACGAAACCAGTGCCGGGCGCCGGGCGAGTGCGCAACGGTACTGGCGGAGCATCCTGTCCGAGCAGGTGATTGACTCGCTGCCCGCTCTCGAGGACTGCGAGCAACGACCTCGGATCCAGGCGACTCTGCACTCGCACCGCCTCGGCGTCCTGGCCGGGCAGGCGGCGAAGTCCCTCGGGGTGACGCCTCCATCGGTACTGCTGGGGGTTCTCGCCGCGGCGCTGTCCGAGCGCACCGGGGTCGAGCCGCTTCCGATCGGCCTGATGTCGTCCAACCGCTTCGCTCCAGAGCTCCGGCACGTCGTGGGCACCCTGAACCAGTTGATTCCGGTGCTGGCCACAGTGGACTATGTATCGTCGCTGTCGGATCACATCACGCGAGTGCACTGGGCGGGTGCGAAGGCCTATCGCTACTCCTGTTATGACATCGATGCCGTCGGCGACCTGGCCCGGCAGGCGTCGACAGACCGACGGGCCGGGCAGTTCAACAGCCTGTTCCGGTGCTGGTTCAACCATATCCAGCTGGACGACAAGACCCCGGACGCAGCCGACGAGACCCCGGCGGAGCTGGAATGGAACCCCATGGCACGTCAGTTCGGCCAGCCCCTGGACGTGCGGGTCACCGTCAGGAACGGGCGTACCAGCATCGCCCTGCGAGCCGATTCGGAGCTTCTGGACGAGCGGCAGCTTGCTGACACCTTGCGGACCGTGGCGCTCGGCGTGCAGCGTGCGGCGATGGAACCGGCCGCGAACCTGAAGGAGCTGTGGATCGATCACGGCACCAGCGTGGATCCCACACTGTTCCCCGAGGAATCCGCTAGCTAGACCAGTACCTCGACCGGCGCCGGGTGGCTGAGAAACCCGGTGGGGCTGGCTGTCAGGCCGTAAGCACCGGCCTGGAATATCGCAATCAGGTCCCCGACCCCGGCCACCGGCAGCTCGACGTCCTCACCGAGTAGGTCCAACGGGGTGCACAGCGCGCCGACCACGCTGACCGTCTCCGTCGGACCGGCCCCCATCCGGTTGGCGACCGCGATCGGGTAATTGCGCCGGATCGCCTGGCCGAGATTGCCGGACGCCGCGAGCTGGTGGTGCATGCCTCCGTCGACGACCAGGAACGTCTTGCCCCTGGACTGCTTACGGTCCACCACGCGGGTGACGTAGACGCCCGCCTCACCGACCAGATAACGGCCGAGCTCCAGCACGACCCGCGCCTCGGGCAGCCTGGGACGGACCAGCTCGGTCATCAGCACCTCGAGGTTGTCGCCCACCTGGGCCACCTCGAGGGCGACGTCGCGCGAGGAGTACGGAATGCCGAATCCACCGCCCAGATTGAGGTATCGCACGGGTACGGGTGCGGCATCGGCTAGTCGCAGGATCAGCTCGACGGTTCGCCGTTGCGCCTCGCACAGGCTGTCGGCGCGCAGGTTCTGGGAGCCCGCGAAGACGTGGAATCCCTGGAACTCCACCCGAGGGTCGGAAAGCGTTGCCAGCATCGCCGGCACCTGCTCACAGTCGATGCCGAACTGCTGCGGCCCGCCACCGAGGCGCATTCCCGAGCCCCGGACGGTGAAATCAGGATTGACCCGCAGCGCCACCCGAGCCGGAATCTGCAGAGCGGTGCTCACGGACTTCACGCGGGCCAGCTCGCCGATCGACTCCAGCTCGATGGTGACCCCGGCGGCGACCGCCTGGATCAGCTCTGGATCGGTCTTGCCGGGGCCCGCGAAGCTCACCCGCGCGGGTGCGACCGGTGTATCGAGGGCGTGACGCAACTCCGTGCCCGATGCCACGTCGAAGCCGTCCACCTGGCCGCTGAGGTGCTGCAGCAGGGCGGCCATCGGATTGGCCTTCACCGCGTAGTTCAGCTCGACATCAGCGGGTAGGGCCGCGCGCACGGCCGAGATGCGGTGGGCGACCAGCGCCCGGTCGTAGGCGAAGAACGGAGTGCTGCCGACGCGGGCGGCCAGCCGCTCGATGGGAATACCGCCCGGTGCCAACTGCTCGCCGACGACCCGGCCCCGTACCGTCCCCGCGACGCTCATCCCGGGACCCCCTCGGCGAGCTGCCCGCGCAGCGCCACCCGGTCGAACTTGCCGTTACCGGAGCGGGGAAGCTGGGTCAGCAGCACGATCCGCTGCGGAACCAGATAGCGCGGGAGCTCGTGTTGCAGCGTCTTGCGCAGAACGTCGACGTCACACTCGCCGGTCACCACCAGGACGATGTGCTGGCCCAGCCGGTCGTCCGGCACCCCGAAGGCGACCGCCTCGTTCACCAGGCCACTGGCGTACGCGACCTCCTCGATCTCGGCGGGGCTGACCCGGTAGCCAGAGGTCTTGATCAGGTCATCGGTACGCCCCACGAAGTACAGAAAGCCCTCGTCGTCGCGATAGGCGACGTCGCCGGACCACACCGCGTTCTCGGTCAGCAGGCCGGCACCGGGACGAGGGATGGGACGGAAGCGCTGCGCGGTCAGGTCCGGGGCATTCCAGTATCCCAGCGCCACCAGCGCCCCGCGGTGCACGATCTCGCCGTGCTCGCCGGACTCGCACTGCGTCCCGTCCGGTCTGAGGACGAGGACGTCGGCGTTGGGAATGGCCTTTCCGATGGAATCGGGCCTGGCGTCGACCTGGGCCGGATCGAGAAAGGTGGACCGGAACGCCTCGGTGAGCCCGTACATCAGGTACGGCTTCGCCGCCGGAAAGATCGACCGGAGCCGGTCCAGGGTCGTGCGCGGCATCCGGCCACCGGTGTTGGCGAAGTACCGCAACGATGCCGTGGACTCCACCGGCCAGGTTTGTGCCGCCAGTTGCAGCCATAACGGTGGCACACAGGTCAGCGCGGTGACCTGATGCCGGGCGCAGAGCCGGACGATCTCGCACGGCAGCAGGTAGTTCACCAGCACCAGGTGCGCGCCGGCGAACAGCGAGGTCGTCAGCTGGCTGAAGCCGGCGTCGAAGCTCAGCGGCAGCGCACCGAGCACCACGTCGTCGCCGGTGTGCTCCAGATAGCTTGCGACGCTCTCGGCGCCCGCGAGCAGGTTGCGGTGCGAGAGCACCACACCTTTCGGGCCACCGGTGCTGCCCGAGGTGTAGAAGATCGCCGCGAGGTCGGTATCGATCGCAGATGCGCTCACCGGCGCGGTGCCCGTGCCCCGGAGCGCAGCCCACGAGGTGCACCGCCAGCGCCCCGGCCCGGGATCCGCGGCGGCGGTACCGGCAACGAGGATCAGGTGCTCCGGCCGCGCCGAGGCGGCGAGTTCGGAAGCCAGGACGGCGTAGCGATCGGTGGTAGTGACGACGAAACGGGCACCACAGTCGGCGGCGACGTAGGCCACCTGCGCCGGTTTCGATACCGGGTTGGCGGGTACCAGAACGCCATCCGCGGCCGAGACCGCCAGCATGGCGACGACCGTCTCGATCCGCTTCTCCAGATACACCAGCACCCGATCACCGCGGCGAATCCCGAGATCCCGCAGGCCGGCCGCCACCCCGGCTACCTGGTCGCGTAACTGCTGGTAGCTCAGAGTCTCGTCCTGGTAGGTGAGTGCGGGACGGTCTTCCCGCCCGCACAGCAGCAACTCATCGAGCCGGATCAGCGGCCGGTGCGCGTTCATCGTCATCTGGCCGTCACCAGGTCCGAGATCGTCCGCCAGAGCGAGCCGACCGTCGCGAACGTCGCCTCGTTGAGAATCTCGTCGGGCAGCTCGAGTTCGTAGCGGTCTTCCAAATCGGCCAGCAACGCCATGATCCCCATGGAGTCCAGGCCGAGGCTTGTCAGGTCGGTGGAGTCGATCAGCTCGCCCACGTCCGCGTAGGGCAGGTGGGGACGAAGGATGTCCTGGAACGCCAGGGGTATTCCAGTCGTAGTCATCTGCCACCTCGAACCGATGCCGACAGCCGCTCCGGTTGATCACCCGACCACCGCATAGCCTCCCGCCCGGATCGGCGGACGAGCGTAAGAATCGTGGTCAGCGGATGTGGTGTCAACGTCTGCGATCCGCAACGACGGTGGACACAATCGCCGACCGCAACCTGTCAGTGCTGCCTGCGGGCCTGCGGTCGAAAATCACGCCAGGATGAGGACTCAAACCGGCTACGGTCCAACGGCTGCCAGGGAGGGCGAGCGGTGGAGAGTCCCCTGTTGTCCGCACCCAAGACCACGGACAAGACCGCGGAGCTGTGCTGGGGTCAACGCTATATCTGGCTGCGTCATCAGCAGCTGCCGGCACACGCCCGCAACGACGCGCACATCGTGTGCCGCTTCGAGCTGCCCGCGAACGCGTCCCTGGTTCGGGTGCGATCGGTGCTCAATTACCTGATCCGCAGGCATGAAGCACTGCGCACGACGTACCATCTCGACACCGATGCAGGCCCGCAGCAGCGGGTGCACCCACCCGCGGCCGTCCCGCTGCTCGCCGTGACCGCGGAGCGTGACGGCACCGCGAGCCCGTCCGAGGTCATCGAGCGGCTCAGCGCACGGGAGTTCGACCTGGCGGCCGAGTGGCCCATCCGCGCCTGCGTCATCACCACGGCAGGCGTCCCCTGCCAGCTCGTCATGGTGCTCAACCACATGGCCTTCGATGCCTGGACGGTGGACCGGTTCGAGCATGAGCTGCAGGTGCTCGGCGCCGGGATCGGCAGCGGGAGGCCCGCGACCCTGGAACCGATCCGGTACCAGCCCATCGACCTGGCACGGTACGAGGCCTCACCGCAGGCGCTCGCGGCGAAGGATCGCGCGATGGCCTACTGGCGCGACGAGATCGCCGAACTGCCTGCCGACACGTTCGGCTCGCGGCGCGTCGCCAAGACCGGCACCGGTCCGGAACCGCACAGCGCCTCACTCACCTCACCGGCGCTGCTGCACGCCAGCCGCCGCATCGGCCAGCGGAACCACGTCTGGCCGTCCGTCGTCCACCTCGCCGCGTACACCACGGTGATGGCCGCTTACACCAGCGGTGAGGTGACCCACCTGTCCTTTCACGGCAATCGCGACTCGTCGGAGTACACCGACGTGATGACGTGCGCGTTCTCGCCGTTGCTGGTGCACGTCGACTGCGGGGACAATCCAAGGTTCTCAGAGGTGCTACGGCGCACCGCGGAGCGTTTCGAGCTGAGCCAGATCAATTCGCGCATTCCTTACGACGAGCTGCTGGAACTCATCTCGGCCGAGAGTTTTCGCAGGGGCGAGGCGCTGCGGATCGGCTCCGAGGTCAACTTCCTCAGCCACGCCACCGCCCGCTCCGGCGCCAGGCGAACGCGTTTCACCCGGAACCCGGCGCCGACCTCGTGGGCGGGGTACGGGGCCGACACCTACCTGCGCATCTTCGAACTGTCCGACGCCGTTGTCGTCGGCCTGAACGCGGTGTCGGCAGTCATGGACGCCGACTCGGTCGAGCGGTTCCTGAGGGCGTACGAGCAACTGCTGCTGGACTACGACGAGTCGGCCACCGACCTACGGATCGACGAGGTCACCGCCATGGCCGGATTCCTCGCGCCCACCGGTGCGGATGGCGTCCGCACCGCCACGGTGGATCTGGCCGCGGTCGAGGCGGTCCTGCTCCGGCACCCCGCAGTGCGCGCCGTCCGGCTGTCCACGGATGCGCGCGGCCTGGGTGCCGACGTCGGCGCCGTCGGAGCGATCAGCCCGGCGGAGCTGCGAACCCACTTCCTCGGCTGCCTCTATGACCATCCCGCCGTGCGCTGCCCAGACTGGTTCCGGGTACGCGATCTCACGGGCGCCGATCGCGAGGGCGCGGCCAGCCTTTCCGCCGCGATGCCGATGATCGAGCAGGGTGACGGCCTCGCCGACGATCCGGTGCCGGTCAACTGCCCGGTCGAGCGGTTGCTTGCCGACGTGGTGGCGCGGGTGAACGGGCTCGGCCTGGTCGACCTGGTCGATAGCTACACCGTCGCCGGCGGACGGGTACTGCGCATCCCCCGGGTACTGGCCGCGCTGCGCGAGCACGGCTGGGAGGGGGTGACCTTCCAGCAGCTGGCCGGTGGCCGGCCCCTGCGAGCGCTCGCGCCGCGCCTGCACCGGGGTGTCTGAACAAGCAACGTCTGAGCAAGCAGCGTCTGAGCAAGGCCGGATGCGCCGGGGCATGGGCGGCGGCGGCGGCAAATCAGTGCCGTCAGCCGAGAGTCAGCCGACGACGAGGTTGCGGCGGCCCGCTTCGACGCCGGCCTGGAAGCGGCTGACCGCTCCCAGGTCCTGCATCAGCGCGGCGATGTGCCGGCGGCAGGTGCGCACGGACATGCCCAGTTTGCGGGCCAGCACCTCGTCGGTGAATCCCTTCGCCATCAGGCTGGCGATGGTACGCCGGAGGTCGTCGGCAACCTCGGCATAACCAGACTCGAAGCACTCCACCGGAGTCGCCGAATCCCACAGATGGTTGAACACATCTAGCAGGAATTGCACTACTTCAGCATTGCAGACCCGGGAGGCTGCCGATTGCCCCTCGGTCGACCCGAGCAGCACCGCCACCGATCGGTCGAACACAACGGCCGCCCGTGGCAGATGACTCACGGTCCGCACCACCGCGCCCGCAGCACTCACCGTCTTGATATTCATGCGCGTGGTCAGGTCGGCGCGGCTGCGGTGCTGGCAGATGATGCGCACCCGGACGCCGCGTGCCAGCAATTGGCCACACACGTGCAGAAGGTCCTCGAATTCCTCGGTGTCCTGCTTGCCCGATTGCAGCACCAGCACCTCGTCGACGCAGGCATCACCAGCAATTTTCACGGAACCCCGGACCTCCATGCCGCCGGCCAGCTGCTCGACCGCACCCGGCGCCACGGGTCCGTGCCCGCCCCGGGCGTAGTCGCCGCGGAAGCTCTCCCGCCAGTCCTGAATCTGGGCGATCTGCTCCCGCCGGTGGGCGATCTCGAGCTCGATGGGTGAGACGTGCAACGCGGCCGCGATGTCTGGATCGACCGCCACAAGCACTGCTCCACGTCCGTCGTCGGCACGCAGCAGGCGACTGCTCATCAGTTGTTCCACCGCGTCGGCAACCTCGTCAACGTCCAGTCCCACGTCGTCGGCAACCGTTGAGAAAGCGCAGATCGGCCCATGGGTAGCGGCAAACCGATATACCAGCGCGAGATGCTCCTGCGGAACCGGGCCGGAGCTCGTCCGATCCGTGTCGCCGACCACCTTCACGATGGCCGGATAGTCGCCGAATGGGCTGCGGGCTTCAGGGACTGTTGTGTCATTTACCAATGCCATGGCAGTAATGAGTGATTTCTCCGTGACTGCTACTGCTTGTGTCAAGGCTGTTCCTCTCTCCGAAGCCGCCACCGGGAACGCGCGCTGCCGTGCCGAGCGCGGAACCATGGTTGCCCTGGGTGGCTGCGGTTAGCTTCGGCGTCAGCTTGCGGTGAGGGAAGGTGCAGCCGCTGCCATGGCAGCGGGTTGCCGTAACGAGACGGCCTCCGAGGGTATTTGCAGTCTCATGCGAGACTTACTGGCGGGGTTGCTCCGCGCTCTGATGATGGCAAAGGCATTCAGTCGGGATTACATATGCTCGAGTCGCTTGGGTTCTCCGTATCAGCCGAGCGGGTTTACCGATACTTGCTACGGCAACCAATGGCGAGGAACGAAGCGATCGCAGCGGCGCTGGAGCTTTCGATCGGCGACGTCGAGGGAGCCCGCGAGCAGCTCATCAAGGCTGGCCTGGTCCGAAACTCCTGGGACGACGAGAGCGCCATTGCGTTCGGCAATCCCGAGGTCGTTCTGGACGCGGCGATCCGGCAGCAGCAGGCAGAGTTGGCGCGGCGGCAGGAGCAGCTGGCAACGTCGCGCGCGGGCTTGCAATCACTGGTCAGTGATTACCTGCAGGCGACATCGCAACCGTCGCGCAGCGGTGAGGTGGTCGAGGTCATCGGCCGCGATGCCATTCATCGCGAGCTCGAGATGTGGAGCCACAAGGTCCGTTCCGAGACGCTCGCCCTGCATCCGGACACGTCCTACACCACGGACCAGTTGGCCTCGGCACAGGCGCTCGATTTGGCGGTGCTCGCACGGGGCGTGAAGATGCGCTCGGTCTACAGCCAGGAGAGCCGCAACGACCCGGCCGTGCTCGCCTACCACCGGACGGTGGTCAAGCACGGTGCCGAGATCCGCTACGCCGGGGTGGTGCCGGTCCGCATGCTGGTCTTCGACCGCGAAGCCGGGTTGATCCCGAGTCACACGGCCGACAACCGCCGGGCAGCCCTGCGCCTTCAGGGCGAGGGCGTTGCCGCGATGCTGGTGCTCAGCTTCGACCTGGTGTGGTCCCAAGCGATGCCTGACGACGCCTGCGACGTAGCACCCGAGATCGACCCGGCGCCGCCCCAGCGCGGTCCCACCGACCTGGACCGGACGCTGCTGCAACTGCTGAGCATGGGCGTCAAGGACGAGGCCGCCGCCCGCCACCTGGGCGTATCCGTACGCACGGTGCGCCGTCAGATCGCCGATCTGATGGTGCGCCTGGAGGCAGGATCTCGCTTCGAGGCCGGCATGCAGGCCGCCATGCGCGGCTGGTTACGCCCACCTTTCAATACCTGAACGTTCAGGTAATTATCTGGTGCAACTTGTCCTTTGCTTTCGGCGCAAGGGAAATTGAGCGCGTAGAGCAGCGACTCCAGTGTCCGTGGCAGGACCCCGTGAAGTGATCCAGGGTTTGTGAGAGTCGCCTGGTTTTTATTGGTGGGTGCAGGTGGCAGCGTATCGGGCTGGTGCTTGGTAGCCCAGGGCTGAGTGCCGGCGGTGGTGGTTGTA
>JAABUT010000460.1_pt1 | contig 66476 bp, 60 predicted proteins | sample 5559281 | NCBI WGS metagenome assembly JAABUT01 (sample SAMN10711880, study PRJNA513359) | rock metagenome | isolation source: Antarctica rocks | place: Antarctica: Victoria Land, Ricker Hills nord | collected 2016-01-04 | reverse complement strand
AAGTCATTTTCTTTGACGTTAGTCAAAACAGCGTCGCGTGATTTTGACTGATCAGTCATCTTCGTTTCTATGATTCTACGAGTAGCTTTGACTGATTCTTCAGCGAAGATGATCTGTTTAGTTGTTCAAGCTTTGATCATTGCTTCTCTATTCTTGATCTCTTGAATAGCTCGTTGATCGTTATTCAATCAAATGAGATAGAAACGAATTTCTTTCAGAGTACTGAGTTGAATCAATTGAGTTACTCAAGCGAATTGAAGTCGAAGATTTATTTTATTCTTTAGATCGACGATCAGCTGTTTTTCTTGATAGTCTAGATAGAAGAATAGTCGTTGAAATTGAGTATAAAACTCGCTGAATTTCTTCTGTTCTTGAATCAAGTTGTAGTAATTTCTACGAAAGTTGACTTCTTTATCTGAATCATTGAACAACTGAGCTAGCTCTTTCAAAAGCTCATTGACGATCTTGTATGAGTTGAAACAGTCACGTTCGCGTCTTGACTGAGTGATCTCAGCTGCATCATCGAATAATTTGAAATATACATAGCTCAGCTTGACTCGTTCACTTGAAAAGAGATCAACATTGATTTTCAGCTTGTTCTGAACTTTTTCATATCAGTTCTCTCAGATAGAATTCTTTTCATCAGTGAACAAGAAAGAATCGAGTATTTTCTGAAATCTAGAACGCTCAGAGTAGATTGACGATGACGAAGTAATCTCTCTAGCTTGTAGCCTAGCTTTCAGCTCTTCGCATCGTTTCTTCAAAGCTTTCATAGTCATAGAAAATGTTATGATTTCAGCGAATGAGTCGTTATCTTCGACAATGAAGAGTGAAGCTTCGAAACGCTCTTTGAAGAGACAAGACATGATGAGAAAGAAAGAAGAGATTGAATTGAACGAGTGTTTTAAAAGAAAGAAATCTAGCGAAGAGTGATGCTCGACAATAGAAGATAAAGTTATTTTTGTTGTTTGATTTGAGAATTGATTGATTCTCTTGATTGATTCGATTCTCTAGCAATCAACGAAGATTCTTTATCGCTGATTCTATTAATCGAGATGAATGATGCGTACTTAATAAGCTGTAAGTCGTCTAGCAATTCAATCAGCCTTGCTGTTGATTCTATAGACTTTCTAGTGTTGTTCTGTCTTTCGATTGCGTCGATCATCAGGTAAACGAATTTCTTTAGACTCGATCTGTCTGAACGAGTATATTGAACGAGTAATGAATATCTGTATCGTATGATAAACGAGATTCTTAATGTAATGTTGAGATCGTGCCTAGATCATTCAATCAAAGAGACTCAGAGCTGATATGTATGTATTGTTCTTTAGAGATAGCTATAACAAGATATTAAGAATACAGAAGAGAAAGAGTGCAAGCTCTTCTATAAATAATGGCTTGAGACTGCGCTAAACTCGATACAGATAGAATGTAATAGATCAGATGTGTTTATCTAAAATAATGATGAAAGAAATGAATGAAGAAAGTGCTGAATAAACGAAAAGAAGTGTTGAGAATGACTCGAAGAAATGCGCTAGATTCAAACTAGACATAGCATCATGACTTGCTTTAATCAAATTGATTAGAGTTAAATCTGAACTCTGATCGATTCAGACATGTTCATAACAGATAGAAATTGCAGAAGTCAATGAAGAACTGCATCTGAGTGAGATTATTGAGTGTAGATCAATCAACGACTGCTTGCATCTTTCGTGAATTCATCTTAAGTTTCTCGATTGACATCAAAAGTTCTAAAAAGATAATTTTCTGAACATGAAACTTGCATTTATCAATGTCTATCTGTAGATCAGCTTCTCGTAGTCTATTCAAGATCAATTGTACATGTCGCTTGTGTTTCTTCAAGATTTTGCTGTAGATGATAATGTCATCTAGATAGATCTGACAAAACTGATGTAGATATTTGAACAACACGTCGTTCATATAGTGTTGATAGAACGTCGATTCGTTGATTAATTCAAAGAGCATTACATGATATTTGTATGAGTTGAAGAAGATAATAAAAATAGTCAAATCTTTGCTATCTGAGTGCATGCGTAGCTTGTTGAACGCGACAATGATGTTCAATTGAGTCAGATATTTGCTTTCTTGTATATGAGCGAAAGTCTCGTCTATCAATGACAAAGAATAGTGATTTCGTTTGATCAAAGCATTGAGCTTTCTGTAATCAACGCAGAAACACAGACTATCGTCTTTCTTTTCGATGAATAAAATGAGCGAGACGTATGATACAAAGCTGAAGAAAATGAATTCTTTGTTCAGATGTTCAATCAGATACTTCTTTATCTTCTGAAGCTTGTGATTAAACATCTGATATAGTCTGCTTCAAGAAGACGTTTCTTCATCGATCAGCTCAATTTTGTGATCATAGAAACGATGCAATGATAGCTGATTGATTATTGCTCGATCGAAGATGTCTAGATAGTCATGATATTCAGAGAAAAGCTTGACTTTGACTTGCTCAAGAGCTTCAGCGTGAAAAAGCTCATGCAAATTCACTTTTTCAGACTTGTTTTCGACTGTCGTTATGAGTCAATCGATTTTCAAGACGATAACAGCAAAGATCTTAACGTCTGATTGTTTGACTAACATTTTATATGTTGCTGTCTTTATCATTGCTATGTTCGTTGAATCTGACGTCGATTTAGAGATTTTGACGTTAGTTAAAGTCGCGTCACGCGATTTTAACTGTTCAATTAGTTTAACTGACTTCTCATTGAACTGACTGAAAGAGAGTGATTTCAGACTAAGTTGAGAGATAGTGAAAGATCTCTTCAATATATGAGTAGAAGTCAAACTCTTTTGCTTCGTGATTGTCTTGTTGCTTGTGAGTAGAACAATTGATTTCAAATTGAGAGTGAAATTCGAAAATCGAAGAAAATTGATTTACATATCAATTACTAGATTGATTTTGTTCATTCATGTTTTTTCAAGAATCATTTGATGTTGATCTAATCGAGTGATCAACATAGAAGCTGTGTCAATCGTATGATCTTGAACAGTCAGATTCAAATAGATGACATGAGTAATGAGTTTTTTAGCATAATGATTGTCAAATTCTCAAATTGACTTCGCTTTGATCAAAGTCAGAGACTTGATTTGCAACTGATCACAAACAATCTGCGCGATCACTTCATCAATGAATGAATAGTCAGCAGCTTCGATGTCAATCAATGACTTCAATGAGTAACTAATTTTATTGCTAGAAAGTACACATTCAGTAGTCAAAGATTCAGAAGCAAAAGAATCATCTGACATGCTCATCGTTGAAGAAATTAACATCTCTTTCATCGCGTCTTTAATGAAAGTCTCTAGTTTTTTGCCTCACTATCTTTGAAAGAAGACATTTTCTCATTCTTCTTATTCTTCGAAATGATGATCTCATGTAAACAAAGAGTGAATGCACAAGATGCAGAAGTATTGATCTTGTTCTGAGAGCAATTCTTGAACAAATGACTTGAAATCTTGCAAGTATAGCAAATGATAGACGATCTTGCTGACTCAGAGATAAAAGAGAGAATAGACTTAACATAATTGATTATCAAAGTCGTCACTGCTGACAATGAAGTAGCAGCACGTTTATCAGATACGACAGTGACTTTGATGATGACAGTGCGAAGCTGACTGCGTAGCTGATAGTTGACTCGCTGTTTATTATTCACATCTTGAAGAAAGATTCTCAAGCAAGTGAGCGAAGTAAAATTCTCTGAACAGACTGATAAAGCATTCTGCAAGCGATTATTGATTTTATTCTGAAGATCGTTCATCAGAATGCAATCATCGTATTCGAGATAGCTGAATAGCTTCATAAAGTCAAAGTAGAAGACATTGAAAGACTTGTCTGTTTATCTCAGAGCGTTGTACTTGCGACGACACTTTCGATTTCTATTCAGTTCATCGTATATTTCTTTCAGATGCTTAAATAGCTCGTAGATCAAGATGTAAGAATGCAAAGCATCATGATGATGTCAAGCGAAAATATGTTTAGCAGCATCATCTTCTAGTCTAGATATCACATAGACAATACAGATATTCTCATTATCGAAGTGATCGACATTTGTCTGAAGCTTGTCGTTCATCTTGATTCTTCAGCTATCTCATGTTGATTCATCTTCGTCAATGAATACAGATGAGTTCGAAAACTTGAAAGACTTGTGATGATCATTATTGAATAGAGTGAATGATTCACGTCAAGTATAATTCTCGATAGATTGACGAGGTAAAGATTTCGTAGAAACTCGAGATTCAGTAGATTGATGAGATTGAGACTGATTCGCTGAACGCTGTTTCTTTTTTAGACTCAAGACTTTCTTTTGTAGTTCAATGATAGTCTCTTCTTGAGTGTCTATTGTCATTTGATTGATTTCTAGCTCATCAAGTCTCTTGATGTGATTGACTTGAACATTGATTCATTGCTCATTGAGTTTCAAAGTCATGTCTCGTTGATCTCTTAGCTCGATCAGCATCTTGATGATCTCGTCTGACTAATTGATAGCTCATTGACGAAGTTGATGACTTGTGTTGATGTTTCATGAGATAGCGACATTCTGAAATCTCGCTGAAGCATCAAAAGAAATAAGAGAAACTCGTTTACTAGCAATGCTTCTAAGTAGACGAGCTGCTCGTGACTCGACTGATTCAGAGTCGCGTGTCATTGTGAGAAATTGAAGATAAAGATAGATAGATTTGATTGTGATAAGATTGAGTGATTGATTTGATAAATTTGAGTAAATTTGAGTAAATTTGAAGATGTGTTTTGATGAAAGTAATTCAAAGAATTTCTTGCGAATTTTCTGAATAGAAGTAGATTATTTCGTATCGTTTACACGTCAATAGCAGAGTAGTTGATTAGCATTTATCTACTGTTAGAGATCGATCTAGAGCGAGTCATAGAGATGTCATTTAACTAATAGATAAATGCTAAGAAAGAAAAGTATGTACAGATAAGAACTTGAGTTCTTATATGTGTTCTTCTCAGCTCTGTGCTAGACTCAAAAGAGTTGACGTCTTACACATATGATGCAGAGTCTCAATGACATCATCTTTAAATCAGATTCTTGCTAGACTCGATTAGAATGAAATCAGGCGAAGACTAGACGAAGAATAGACGAAGGCTAAAATCATAACAGACTATGATGATCATTTTACTTGAATTCATGCAAAGATCTTGTTCTGATACAATGACTTCTAGAAAAACTGTCTCTTCTACATTGAATTTGCACTTTCAAATATTCATCTGCAGTTCAGCTTCACGTAGTCGATTCAATACTAGTTTTACGTGATCTTTATGTTTCTTTTTCATTTTGCTATAAATGAGAATGTCATCTAAATAAACTTGACAAAAGTTGTTTAGAAAGTCTCATAAAATGTTATTCATATATTGCTGAAAGAAGATCAATTCATTAGTCAGTTTGAATGATAACATCTGTTGAGATCATGTCTAAAAACTAATCAGAGTGCATGCATGACTAAAATGTTTGATTTATAAAGATAGCTATAACTAAGACTTTAAGAATATAAAAGAAAGAAGATACAAAAGACAAGAAGAACATGCTCTATATAGTAGTTATTCAGATCGACGTTAGTCTCAAAGAAGACGTGTTGAAACACAAGAAAAATGTTGATTTGAAAGATGTTTGTGACACAAAGAAATGTGTTTATTATAGAAATCTGTTGATCACTCGTAACACAAAGAAGTGTGTTTGTCTAGAAGATAATAGAAGCTGATTAGAAGATGCTACAGAAGAAAAAAGATGCTGAATTATATTTGAGTCAAGTCTGAGTCAGATTTAGACCAGATCTCGACTAGATCGTTGACTAGCTCTAATCAACTCTGACACATTCGTAACATTACTTTTCTCTTTGAAAATTCATGTTTGCATGAATAGAACAAATGAAATGCAAAATTTTTTCACTGTTTTTCAATTTAGTGTAACTTGTCTGAATAAAACTTATGAAATTCAACTAGAACTTCTTTCAAGCTCTTGAATTCTTCTTTGTTGACATAGTATCATTTGTTGTCTCGATCTAGTCTCGTTCATTTGACTTTGTATTGTATTTGATCTTGATAGTGTCTAGAGTTCAAAATGTCATCTATCTTTCAATGCTTATCATCTTTGATAGTGAGAAATCTAGATGATTCTGAATGCTGTTCTAATAAGAAATCATTGAAACAAGTATATAATAGCTTTGAACTGAACATCAAATGCAGCTGCTTCATGCTTATTGATAAATGAAGATGATAAAAGATTTCAACTTTAATAGTGATTTGATAAGATTTTAGCTGTTTATCTTTCAAATTCTTACATGATTTAATTGTCTTTATGTTTCTAGAGAATAATCAAACTCAGTCGTTTACTTCATAGATGACATTTCGTCTATGTTTATTGATCTGAGCTTCAATGATCTGCTTCGTCTTTTTCAATTGCTGATGATTGAAGATAAGAAGCTCTTTCATTTGAATGACAATATTGTCAACTTTTCTAGCTTTAAGACGTTTGTAAGTTGTCTCATAGTCAGTTGTATTTGAATCAAAACTCATTCAAGAGTGAAACTCTTTATTGAAGTAGAATGAGATCATTAAGATGATTGAGAAGATATTGAAATTTTCGCTGAATTTCATTATTGAAAGTCATTTTGCTCAGTTATTCTGCATGTAGTTACAGTAAATTCTTAATTTGCGTTCAACATCTTGATTAGCTTGTTTTGATTAATCATCAATCTCAGAATGATAAACTGTTAATAGACTAGTCGTGATTCTTAGTTGCTTGCAAAGACTTTGTCACATGATTGATATAAATTGAAAGTCTTTGTTCAAAACAATAGAACTAGATAAATCATGAAGTTGATAAACATTTCATAGCATGATTCAAATCATTTCTTCAACTGAGATGTCATCATCTTTTCAATGACAGAGAACATAGTGATGTTTCTTGATGAGACAACATATGACTGTGCAAATGACGTTATAATCTTTCGATAGAAATAGCTTAGTGATGAAGTTCATAGCTATATCTTTTCAGCGTTTCTGTAAAATTGATAGAGAATGAAGAAGTTCATTGATGTTATTTCTAGATGTTTTACTTCATTGATAAACATGACAGTTTCGAATGTAACATCTAATTATTGCTCAATGATCTGATCAATAGTAGAAACGTTGAACTAGATCAATAGTTCTTTGATTGTCAGAGTGAAAGATGAAAGATCGATCATGAATTTTCTTTAGCAATTTCATATGCATTTTCTCAGAAACTTACAGTAGATCTTTTCTGAACAGAACGTCGTCAACAATCTTGCAGTGCTTCAATTCAGTGCTATGTAGCTTGAGCTTGTTTTCGCTTATAGCTTGTTTATACTCATTGCAAAAATCATTCATCTTGTTGACATCTTTTACTCACTGATAGAGATCAACTTCAGATTTGATAGCTAAAATATTTACTTTATTGAATGTCAGAATGATCTGATAGTGATCTTCAGTATGCTGAGTTGATTCAGAGACGTCGATCAGAAACATTCTGATTAAAGCATCAACTTTAGTGTTTATTTTGTTTGATTGAAATATAATCTGAAAGTTGAACTTGAATAGAATGTCTAGATAATTGACTTGACGTCAAGTCAACTGTTTATTTTTCATGAAAATTTTCAGAGTTTGATGATTGATGAATATCTGAATGAGTAGTTCAGTGCATTCAAGCTCGAGTCTTTAATGTTCAAAACATTGAATAATGACTAGCAATTTCTTGTCATAGATATGATAATTGCATTCAGTGAGAATCATGCTCTTGCTGTAGAAAGCTACTGAGTGAAGAACTTTCTCATCATCGTACTGTGATAGAATTTCATCTTTGACGTAGTCAGATGCATCAATTTCTAGAATAGCTTGTCATTTGAAATCGAAATGTCGTAGTACTGAGATTGAGCTGACTTGTTTCTTTAGATCATTGAAAGCTTGAACACAGACTTTATTTCATACAAAAGACGTATTCTTTCTAGTTAACTGAGTGAATGATTTGACTAGCTTCGAAAAGTCTTTAATGAAACAATGATAGAAGTTAATGAATCTCACGAAGCTCTGAACTTCTTTTAGATTGATCAACGTAGCTCAGTTGACTATGACTTTCACTTTGATAAAGTTCATGCAAAGACTCTGTTTTGAAACTATGACTTTTAAAAAGACAGTTTCTTCTACGTTGAATTTGCACTTTCAAATATTCACTTGTAGATCAGCTTCTCATAGATGATCTAATATCATCTTGACATGTTGTCAATGTTCTCGTTGAGTTTTGCTGTAGATCAGAATGTCGTTCAGATAAACTTGACAAAAGTCATTTAAAAAGTCTCAAAAAACATTATTCATATACTGCTGAAACAAGACAGAATCATTGATAAGTTTGAAAAATAACATCTTTGATTTATACACTTCTAACGCGATAATAAAGATAGTGTTGTTAAAAACAGAGAACAGTACTGTTATCTCTGTGATTAGAAATTTTCGCATTGATTCAATGAAGCAATCTTCGCATTAATTCGACGCTAGTGAATGAGTATTTATTCTTCGCTCACTTCTTTTCTTCATTCTTTATTTCGTATGTTCAATCTACTAGATAGTTCAATATATATCTACATGTCTATCTGTTCTCTTGTTCTCATATATCAAGAGATTATGAGCTCAAGTTAGTGCTATTATCGCTATTGCAAAAAATAACAAAGAACAGAAGCATCAAACTCGCTGTCATCAAAATCGATGAATATTTCTTCTATCAATCTTCATCTTCTTCATATCTCAATCATCATACAACAATGAAAGGTTTGAATAATTATCGATTTTCTAAGCTAAAGAAGAGCGAGAATTACAAGTCATGAAAGATAGATATAATCAGTATTCTGAAAGTCAAAGATCTCTGATGAATCATCTCAAGAAAGCTGAAGAAATCGATAATTTCGAGTTCTGAATTCAAGACAGCAGTCAAAAAGAAGTACGTCAGTACTATTCTTAATTGAAAAGACAAGAACGACAGAGTCTGCAATGTGATTATCTTCAGCATTGAACAGAAACTCAGAGTACATATAGTCAAAATAGAAGACGTCATCAAAATGTGATCTATTCTGAAGACTCAATATGAGCAGTCGAACTTGATCACTCTATATTTGACGATTAAAGAACTCACTCAATCGAAGCAATTGAATTTCAATTTCATACAGAACTATGCTGACTCGCTTAAGCGAGCTGTTATCAGATGTTCAGACATCGATAATGCAGTAGCATTCTGAATGCTTAGCAATCTCTTTCTTCTAAATCTCAACGAAAATCTAGAATCGTACATCTTCGACTTGATACAGAGCGTCAAGATCAACAAAATCGACTTATTCATAAAGAATATGATCATCGCTCTAGTCGATCACGATAAGAGATCAAACAATGAGAAGAGTTTCAGTTTCAAGAGCATGATAGCTCAGTTTGATGACAAGAAGTCAAAATTCAAGAACTTTTGAAAGAGTTCAAATAAACAATGTTTTCATTGCGAGCAATCGAGTCACAGACAAGAGAATTGCTGATATCTATATTCTAAGCTTCGTTCAGAAGAATGAAAGTCTAGTCAGGAAAAGAAGAATCTGATCATCGACTTCGAAGTCAGAATAGTCAGAACTATGAAGATCTTCTTCATCTGTCAAGCAGACAGTCGTATCAACGTCTGATGAATAGACATTGAAGCTGAGAATCATGTCTGCTATGACGAGAACTTGTTCAATAAACAGTCATATTGAAAGATCATCAATAACAGCATTGTTACTGCAAATAATGAAGCAATAGTCATTGTTGAAAAAGATTCAATTATGATCAACATTTTGCTGAATGATCAATCAATCAAAATTCAACTGATCGATGTTTATCACTGTTCAGAACTACACTATAATTTGATGTCAGTCGATCAGATGAAAGTCAAAGAGTATACATGTAGTATAAAGAACGACAGATTTCGATTTATGAATTCAAAGAATGTCGTCGTTCTTACTGACTCAAGAAATGAAGAGAAAGTCTATTTCGTGAATACATCATTAATTTCTTCAAAATCAGTCATTCTGACAAGCAGTTCAGAATCAGTCAAGACGTCATGACGTCAATGACATAAACGATTAGCTCATCTGAATATGACAGACGTCAAACGCCTGATCAACATGAGCATCGACATCGATGTGAATTTGACAAATAGTCTAGAAAACAAGAAATTCTCAGAAATGATATGTGAGATCTGTGTCATAGACAAGCAACATAGAACGTCAAGTCGAAAACCTCACATCAGAGTCATCAAAGTAGATGAGCTAGTACATACGAATCTCGTTGACGATAATAAAATATCTAAGATCAATGAAGAATTTAAATATGTGACTACTATGATTGATGATTACAGCGAACATACAATCATCTATCTACTAGAACGAAAATTCAAACTAAAAGATGTACTTCAAGATTACCTGAAATTGATGAAGACTTGAGACACTTCGATTCATCGACTGCATTCAGATAATGAAGATGAGTATGCTGATCATCAAATCATTGAATTGCTCAAAGAGCATGAGATCAAATGAAAGTCAACGACATCATATAACTCAAGTCAAAATGAGATTGCAAAGCAATGTTCTTGCACTCTTTTTGAATGAACTCGCGCTATACTGACTAGCGTCAAATTGTTGATAAGACTATGAAAGAAGACAATAATGACTATCATCTATCTGAAGAACAGAAGTTCTATCACTGCGTTGAACAATATAACTCTCTATGAGACATGACATGACAAGAAGTTTGATCTTAGCTATCTACATACGTTTGAATGCATAGTCTATCATCATGTGAAAAAAGCTCATCGAAAGCTCGATGACAAAAGCTTAAAATGTCAGTTTTTGAGCTACAAGAGAGTCAATCAGTTTCGCTTGTGAAACGATAAGAAGATACTAATATCTAGTCATATTCAATGAGACGAGATAGTCATCAAAGTCGAAAGATATGATGAAGATCTTTCAATACTATTCTTCAATGATCAAATCGAAGATGAATCTTTCTCGTCAAAATCTTTCTCAATAATAAGCACTGAAAATGCGAAGATCACGAAAATTCTCGATGATTACTCAGCAAGAACTTCATCTGCTACTTCGAAATGTACAATTGTATCTGAAACATCAGTCGCTTCGCAGAAAGCTAGAAGCAGATTATCAGAACTAGAATCAAGCGAGTCAGATAACTCAAGCGATTCTGATGCTTCAAGTGAATGTTTCAAATGAACTATCGCTGAACCTGTTGATTACAGAGCTCTCAACGATTTCTGAGTCAAAGATCATAATTGAAGCTTTGTCAGTAAAGCAAATCGAGTTCAAATTGAATCGAATACTTCACAAACAGTGAAATATGCTAGAGCTAGTTTCGATTGAGAACAATGAAAGCTCGCATTCAGAAGTGAGCTTGATGCTCACATCAAAAGTGACATCTTTATTTTGAAGATATCTTCGTCGAATCGATGAATACTGTCGACGCGCTGAGTAACTATCATTAAGCGAGAGTTCAAAGAGAAGATGATCAAATACAAAGCTAGATGAATGTGTAAGAAATTTCATCAGAAGCAGAAAATTGACTATGACGAGATCTTTGCTTCGATGATCAGAGTCACGATCATTAAAATGCTTCTAGCATTGACGATCAAATATGACTACGAAGTCAAACAAATGAACGTCGTCATCGCTTTTTTAGAAGCACATCTAAAGAAAGAGATCTGAATGCAGCAATTTTCAAGATTTGAGCAAAAAGAATCAAATGAAACCTTTTTGACCTGTCGTTTAAACAAGGTTCTATATGAATTAAAACAGACGTCTCGAGAATGATATGCAATTCTGAAAGTTTACCTTATCTTCATTGACTATCAAAGAGTAGAAATTGATCATTCAGTGTTCATTCATGATAATGACATCATTATCGCTATCTATGTAGACGATTTACTCATTCTAGAATCGAACATATTCGATATCAAAGCACTGAAACTGCAATTTGCAGAGCGCTTTCAAATGAAAGATCTTGACTCAATCAAGTGATATCTAGAAATGCACATAACTCGTGATAGAGCTGAATGAACTCTTTGAATCAATCAAAGCATTTATATCAAGCGAGTTATTGAGCTTCTGAGCATGAGCGACTGCAGCTCAACTAAAACATCGATGCATTACAGATGTCAGCTCAAAAAGAACGTCTATTGAAAGTTCAAGAAGTGAGTCAAGTATCAAGCTATCTCTGAAGAAATAGAAAGCTATCAATCAATCATCGAAACATTGATGTAAATAGTCTGTCAAACACAATCAGACATAGTCTATGCAGTGAGCAAATGCAGCAGATATTCAACGAATTCTACTCTCGATCATGATCTAGCTGTCAAACAAATCATTCGTTATCTAGTTGAAACTGCTCAGCTGAGACTTCGATACGATTCTTTCAAAGTGAAGAAAGTTGAGAAAGCTGAATTCTTTGAATATATCGATTCAGCTCATGCGAATTGCTTGAATTTTCGAAGATTCATCTTCAACTATATGTTTTTTCTATGAAATGAATCAATTAGCTGAAGCTTCAAACATCAGCAATGTGTTAGCACGTCATCTGCTGAAGCTGAATACGTTAATGAATGTAATGCAGTCAAGAAATTGATCTTTCTGAATCAAGCATTGAAAGAGATGAAATATGATGATTCGAATACGAATTCAACTATCATTTTAGCTGACAATCAAGCGACTATAAAAATGAGTAGCAATCTCGTCAATCACTCTCAAATCAAGCACATTAATACGTCGTATCACTATGTTTGAAACAAGGTAGAAGAGAAAGCAATTAGATTGAAATACATATTTATCAATCAAATGATGATCGATGATCTCATCAAGTCTCTGAAGTCAGGCAAATTTCTGAGATTCAGATCAGTCATGAGACTAACTTCAAGAAGTGAAGCTATTTTCGTCGAGCATGACGTCAACGAGTAAAAGAGCATGAATATACAGTCAGTAGAAAGTCTGAATAGCTTCATATGAAGCTTCAATTTCTAAGAGAAAGTGTTGAAAACAGAGAACAGTACTGTTATCTCTGTGATTAGAAATCTTCGCATTGATTCGACGAAGCAATCTTCGCATTAATTCGACGCTAGTGAATGAGTATTTACTCTTCACTCACTTCTTTTCTTCATTCTTTATTTCGTATGTTCAATCTACTAGATAGTTCAATATATATCTACATGTCTATCTGCTCTCTTGTTCTCGTATATCAAGAAGTGTAGTTCTCACTATCAGAGTGCATTCGTAGTTTGTTGAACGTTGAAATGATATTCAATCAAGTCAGATGTTTGCAATCAACTATTTTGTCAATTACTTCATTTATGAGCAATAGAGAATAACAATTTCTTTTGATAATAGCATTGAGCTTTCGATAGTCATTGCAGAATCGTAGATCTTCATTTGCTTTCAAAATGAACAGAATGAGTAAGAAATATGAAGCTTTGCTAAAGATTATAAATTCTTTGAAAAGATTCTCGTTCAGATATTTCTTTACTTTCTGAAGCTTGTAGAAAGACATTCAATATGCTAGACAGCAAAATGACGTTGCGTCACTAGTAAGTTCTATCTTATGATCATACAAATGATGAGATGATAACTTGTCTGCTTGAACTCAATCAAAGACGTCTAGAAAATTCTGATATTTCAATAATAGTTTGACTTTAATATCTTCTAGATTCTGAGTCATTTCATTGATTGAGAAGACGTTTATGACATCTAGTTTGCATTGAGTATTGTAAGCGATTTTTCTATCAATGCCTTCGATGAACATAGCAAAAATCTCTGTCTGATTCTTCTTTTTTCATTTTACTAGTACTTGAAAAGAGACAACGTCTATGTTTTGAATTGAGAATGACTCTTTCTGAAAGAATGAAACTGAATGCTTAAGCATTTTAAAGATCTTGCTGTGAGCTGTTGAAGAGATTGAAGTTGATCATGATCAACTTAAGTACTTTGTATTTAATGAGATTGAAAAAATCAAAATAGAAGTATTTAATTGATTAGAAAATACGATAGTATCATGTCTCATGTTCAATAATATTTCATTTTTATTCATTCAGAGTTTGCTCAATATAGCTTCATGATGCTCAATATCAGCTATCAGCATTGACATAGTCAATTTCTTATGACTTTCAATCGTGAGATTGAATAGAATCTTATGAGTAATAGTCTTTCTAGCTAACTTCTCAGCATAGTCTCGTATTAACTTCTCTTTTGCTAGCAATATAAATTGTATTTCAAGTTTCTGACATACTTTATCAACTAGCTTGTCATGTATCAGCATGTAGACGATGAAATCACTATCTATCAAAGAGCGAAGGCTGAAAGAATTGCTCTGAGAGATAAAAGAAGCATTGATCAGAAATGACTTTTCAAAATAGTTTTCTTTCAATAGAACTTCAATTTAACTGCACAAAAATATGATCTTTATCTCTTTAATGACTTTAAAAGAGATAGCTAGTTTTTTGAATCAGAATCAAACTCAGAGTTCAATGTAAATTGATTAAACTCATCATCTTTTAATGCATTGACTCTCGATCAATCAAAGCACTCTCTAAAAGTATGATTTGATTTGTGACAGATGAAACAGATTTCAGCTTGTAAATCAATGTTTTTGACGCTAGTTAAAATCACATCATACAACTTTAAATGATCAACAAATGTAGTGACTTTGATCTTTCTATAAAGATTCAATGAATCTCATTTCTCAGCAAAGATGACTCGCTTTCTGACTTTGATCAAGAATTTCTTTTCTTTGATGTTATTCATGACTTGATGCTCATTGTTTAAATGAATCAAATAACTACGAATTTCATTGAAAGATTTTGACTGAATCAGCTGATTACTTCAAGCTGCATGAAGACGATAGACTATCTTGTCTTGTAGATCAACAATCAATTGCTTTTCGTGATACTCTAGATAAAAGAACAAACGTTGAAATATTGAATAGAAGTTGCTGAATTTGCTCTTTTCTTGAATGAGATTAGCATATTTTCTTCGAAAGTTTGTCTCTTTGTCAGAATCATCATAAAGCTGAGCAAGTTCATCTAGTAGATCATTGATCATTGAATAAAAGTTCAATGAATCTTGCTGATGTCTGACTAAAGTGACTTTGACTGCATCTTCGCTGATTCAAAAATGAATGTAAACTAGTATAGCTTTGTCATTGTCAAAATGATTGATGTTGATTTCTAGCTTGTCACGAATCTTTTCTTGTCAATCATTTCAAATAGATTCTTTTTCATCAGTAAACAAAGATGAATTCAAAAGCTTTTGAGATCACTTGAATGAATTGAACATGATGAAAGAAGTAGAAGTATCTTCTTTAATCAATCGCAGTTAATGTTGTAGTTTCATCAGCTGATCTTGAAGCTTTTTAAGATTTAGATTCAATCATTCTTTTGCTTGATCAATTTTCTCGAAACGAGTCTTTCATATCTGTTCGCTGAGTATTTTATCAAATAGCTCACAAACTTCTACATCTAGATCTCGTTGAGTTCGAAGATTGTTTAAATCTTCTAGAAAAACTTCTGAGTCTTGTTCAACTCAATGTTGTAGCTGCTTTACATTTTTGATATCTCAGAGAATAGAGACTTTCAGAGATTCATTGAGTGTTTGAGAGTGAGGCATGAATTGATGATGTTTTCATACAAAGTCAGTTCTAAGAAATTTCAAAAAATGAGAAGATAACTCAAGATAAATGACTGAATCAAGACTTTGATTACTCTTGAAGAAATCAAATTGAGTATTCACAGATGATCAAATCATGATGAAGATTTTGATGATCAAGCGAATGATGATGCTCAATAGTAGATAGTGAGATCATTTGTTAAAGTGTTTAGTCTTCAAAGAAGAGTGTTGCTGATTTGAAAAAGTTTTTTTGTGATTTTTAAACAATCAATGAAGATTCTTTATTGTTGATTCTATTAATCGATTTGAACTGATGCTACTGACTGAGCGATAGATTCTCTAGCAATCACATGATCATATGTTTTCGTTGATTCTATTGATCTCTTGATGTTGTTCTGTCTTTCGATGTTGTTGATTATCAGATACACAAATTTCTTTATATTCATTTCGTTGTTAATCGAGTGAATTTGAATGAGTATAGAAATCAGTATCATGTGATTAACAAATTCTTAAAGTAATGTTGAGATCATGTTTAGAAACTAATCAGAGTGCATGCGTGACTAGAATGTTTGATCTATAGAGATAGCAAGAAGATACAAAAGACAAGAAAAACACGCTCTATATAGTAGTTACTCAGATCAACGCTAGTCTTAAAGAAGACGTGTTGAAACACAAGAAAAATGTTGATTTAAAAGATGTTTATGATACAAAGAAATGTGTTTGTCATAGAAATCTGTTGATCACTCATAACACAAAGAAGTGTGTTTGTCTAAAAGACAATAAAAGCTGATTAGAAGATGCTAGAGAATAAAAAAGATGCTGAGTCATATCTGAGTCAAGTCTGAGTCAGATCTAGATCAGATCTCAACTAGATCATTGACTAGCTTTAATCAATTCTGACACATTCGTAACAACATCTTGTATTTATATGCTTTTAAAGCAGTGATAAAAGTGATGTAATTTTCATTATTGAGATGCATTTACAGTTTGTTGAGTGCTGATATGATGTTTAATCTAGTCAGATGCTTGCAACTTACTATTTTATCAATGATCTCATTTATCAGTGATAAAGAATATTTCTTTCTTTTAAAAATGACATTTAGCTTTTAATAGTTCAGACAGAAACAAAGATCTTCATTTGCTTTGAGAGCAAATAGAACAGAGAAGAAATAGAAAGTCTGACTGAAAGTGATGAATCTCTTTGACAAATTCTCGTTTAAGTACTTCTTTACTTTCAGAAGTTTGACAGAAAACATTTAATAAACTTGACAGCAAGAAAATGTTGAATCACTAATGAGCTCAATTTTATGATTATAAAAGTGATGAAAGAGTAGTTTATTTAATTGAGCTTGATCAAAAACATTTAAATACTCATGATATTTTAAAGACAGCTTGACTTTAATAGCTTTCAAATGCTGAGTAGTTTTCTCAATGAAAGAAACATTCAGAGCGTTCAAATTGCACTGAGTGTTGTACGCGATTTCTTTATTGATATTCTTCAAGAATAAAGTGAATTCTTCAATCTGATTCTTTTTTGAGCGATTTAACAGTGTTTTGAACAAAGCAATGTTTATGCTTGAAATTGAGAATGACTCTTTCTGAATCGTAGTTGAAACAGATCATTTGAGCATTCTAGAAATCTTTGACTGAGAGATAAAAGTAAACAAAGTTGATCATGATCAACTTGAATGCTTTGAATTGAAAGAAATTGAAAAAATCGAAATGAAAGTATTTAATTGATTTGAAAAAATGATGACATTGATTTGCATATTCAGTAATATTTCATTTTTGTTCATTCATGATTTTTCTATTATGACTTCGTGATGATTGATGTCAGCTATTAACTGTTAGGACACGGCCCGGGTTGGGATAGGAACTACGGCAGGATAAGGCGTAGTTCGCAGCATGGTGGACCCTGAGCTAGTAAGGTCATGGTCACGTGCTAATGATCCATTATATGGGATCATTGGGATCATGGAGCGACCCTCATGATCCAGGGTCTGGGTCGACGGGGTCACCCAGCGATCCAGGCGATCGCACGAATCTCCTATGTCTATATAACGATGGTCGTTCCCTTAGATAGGAGCTTCGTGCTCAACTCATGTAAGTAGTCAATACATATTATTGTCTCAGCTATCTCCAGACCTCAAGTCTAGTAATAGTGATTACTGTTTGGTCTCTGTATATACCTTGTGTTGTTAAAGGGACAACCGTTACATTAACATAGAAACAGTCAATTTCTTATGACTTTCAATGATGAGATTCAATAGAATTTTATGAGTGATAGTTTTTTTTAAATATCTTTTCATCATATTCTTTTATTAACTTCTCTTTTGTCAATGATATAAATTGAATTCTCAGCTCTTTACATACTTTATCAACTAAATTAATATGTATGATTGTATAAACGACTGAATCACTGTTTATCAAAGAGCGAAGACTAAATGATTCATTCTACAAGATGAGAAGAGCATTGACTAAAAATGACTTATCAAAGTAATTCTCTTTCGATAGAATTTCGTTTAGATTGCACAAAGATATAATCTTCACTTCAATGATTATTAAAGAAATGACTAGTTTTTTGACTTGAACTCTGATTCAGTATTGAGTTCAAAACGATCATAGTTCTCATCAACTGCATTGATTTTGATAGATTGATTCAAGCATTCTCTGAAATTATGATCTGATTTGTGACATATAAAACAGATTTCAACTAGAACATCTGCATTCTTGACGCTAGTCAAAACTGCGCTGCGTAACTTTAATCAGTCAGACTTCAAAGTAGAAGACTGAACAGCAATAGTTGCTTTAGAAATGATGATCTTTGAATCATCATGTTTAAGTAGTTTGTTCTTGATTTCTTGAACTGCTTTATGTTCATTGTTCAAGCAAATTGTTACGATTCTAGCTACGCATCTATGTTGATAGCTATGTTGATGACTATGTTGATGACTATGTTTCTTACTATTGTCGATCGCTCATCACTAGACTATCGAGTTGTTTCGAAGTCAACTCTATTCAGAGTTAGCTTATGTTCTTCTGAGTCATATAGATAGTCGATTCTTTCCTTCTAGATACTTTTCTTTCTTAGCATTTATATACTCGTTACATTACACTCATATGACTCGCTCTATGCTGATCTCTAACATTATATAAATGCTTCTTCGTTACAGACGAAGTGAAATAATCTGCATCGATTCTCGAGTGCTTCTGTCGACTCTTCAACTCACTATCGACATTTGATCTAGTCGACTTGCAATCGTCAGCAGCACTCATCTCTCTTCTCTCGTGAGCTGATTCAGCGAGAATAAACAAAAGATTCGAACTCGTGCGCTGATCAGCGAGTATAAACAAACGATCGAAATCATTCGACTAGATCAAAGATCAGCGAATTAATCGTTCATTCAGATTCGCAAGAAATTCTTCGAATTTGTTGAACAATCAAACGAGATCAGTCTATGACTGCGTGAAGTCTCTATCTCAAAGAGCAATCAAAGAGATCAGTTTAGAACTGCGTGAAGTCTCTATCTCGATGAGCAAACCTCAACAGTGAGTCTGCTTCAATGACACTCATCGTCAATGCAATGACTCATCTACTCTCATTGTTCTACCCATCAGTGAATTGATTCGTCTACTCGTTCATGTGCAACTAGTGAGTCTGCTACAATGACACGATAATGTCTTTGACAACAAGCAAATCTTTGAGCTTGTTTCTATATTGAAACTCTCAGTGAGTCTGCTTCAATGACATCGTCAATGCAATGATCTTCTCATCGCTCTACCTATCAGTGAATCGATTCGTCTACCAGTTCACGTGCAACTAGTGAGTCTGCTTCAATGACACGTTTGATAGTGAGTCTGCTACAAGAACAGATAATGATTGATCTCTTGATTGAGTTGATCAACGAACGAAACAAGCTCTACTATGTAGTAGGTCTGAATCAGAAGTGAGTCTGCTTCAATGACATGATTAATGCGATGATCTATCTATTCACATCGCTCTACCTATCAGTGAATCGACCTACCTCGAGTTTCTGTTCAACTAGTGAGTCTGCTTCAATGACATTGTCAATGCAATGATCTTCTCATCGCTCTATCTATCAGTGAATCGATTCGCCTATCAGTTCACATGCAACTAGTGAGTCTGCTTCAATGACACTTCTATCTTGCATAGTGAGTCTGCTACAATAGACATTTCGATTCTACACAAGGCTAAGAAAATACATTCATGCGAACATGAATCGTTGAAGAAAGAAGATACTGTTACGATTCTAGCTACGCATCTATGTTGATAGCTATGTTGATGACTATGTTGATGACTATGTTTCTGACTATCGTCGATCGCTCGTCACTAGACTATCGAGTTGTTTCGAAGTCAACTCTATTCAGAGTTAGCTTATGTTCTTCTGAGTCATATAGATAGTTGATTCTTTCCTTCTAGATACTTTTCTTTCTTAGCATTTATATACTTGTTACATTACACTCATATGACTCGCTCTATGCTGACTTCTAACACAAATCAGATAGTTTCAAATATCTGATAGCTTGATGAGTGACTTCATCTGAGCTGTTTAAAAGATTCAAAGACGAGAATTTATTTTATTCTTTAGATCAATGACTAGTACATTCTTCTGATACTTTAAATAAATGTATAGTCGTTGAAACTGATTAAAGAAATCGCTGAATTTCTTTGATTCTTGAATCAAATTAATATATTCTCTATGATAATTATCTTTCTTATCAGAATCATGAAATGATTGAGCTAGTTTCTCTATGTTACGAGCATATCAAGATCGATAAGACTAAACAAGACTGAAGCTTTAATCAATTCGCAATGCACGCTAGTGAATACTTTGTGTAATGATTAGAACTAGTCAATGATCTAGTCAAGATCTGATCTAGATCTGACTCAGATTTGACTCAGATATGACTCAACACTTTTTTTCTTTCTCAACACTCTTTTCTTTCATCAACATCTTGTTCATCTACATTATTTTCTTTTCATATCACAAACACATTTCTTTCAAGTCTAACGCAGTCTCTGAACATTACATAAATAAAAGCTTTTGTATTAATCTTCTTTTGTATTCTTAATATTCAGTTATAGCTATCTCTAAAGATCAAGCACTATCAATTCTGATCTTCATTAATTGTATCATTTAAACATGATTCTGACATTATATTAAGAATTCATTAATCACATGATACTGATCTCATTACTCATTCAATCAACTTGTACAGATGAATCAAGTTTAAAGAAATTTGTTTATCTAATGATTTGATCTTGAAAGACAAGAACAACATCAGAAAATTCATAGAATCAACAAGAACATACAATCATTGAATTGCTAGAAGATTTATCACTCATTCAGTATGCATTCATTCAAAATCAATTAATAGAATCTATGATAAAGAATCTTCATGAATTGCTAGAGAATCAAATCGATCAAGAGAATTACAATAAAGAATCTTCGTGAATTACTTCAAGATTAATCACTTTCACAAACATCTTCTTTGTTGAACAAACATTCATCTTTCTTCATAAAATCACTGAGCTTTGTTCTTCGTTCAGTTCAAATCAACTTTCATCTTCTTCACTATGACATTTAAGAACACATTCAATAAAGATAAAGCTTTCATTGATTTTTTGCAACAAACATGTTCACAAGCTTTCTCTTTTATCATTAACTTACAACACGCTTTTTCATTCATTGCTTTCAACAAATCAAACACTGAAATCATTATACTCAATGATATGAAAGTATGAAAGAAATGTATCTATGCTCTTAATAAAGAAACAAATCATCTTGTTGAGATGAAACAACGAGACAAGAGTGAAATTCAACAGTTGAAAGCAAAATTACAAGCTTTCACTGCTATCACAGTCAATATAATCATCACTGCTCTCTTGATTATCATCTACTTTAAACAATTTAAATATCATAAAATATTCAACTCTTTGATGTTCATTGATGAAAAGAACTCTACTTGAGAGAACTGATCTCTTGACATACGAGAGAAGCTAGCAATTAACGTTAACATTTTCTCAAATGAACTTTACAAGCTGAGTCACATAAACTCTTGACTAACAGATGACATCATTGAAATCACTCAAGTCAGACGTGATCTCAACTGTGATAATCTTTATCTGACTGTCAATGAACTTCTAAAGAAACTAGCTCAATCGTTTCATGATTCTGATAAGAAAGACAACTATCGTAGAGAATATATTAATCTGATTCAAGAATCAAAGAAATTAAACGATTTCTTTAATCAGTTTCAATGACTATACATTTATCTAAAGTATCAGAAGAACGTACTAGTCATTGATTTAAAGAATAAAATAAACTCTCGTCTTTGAATCTTTTGAACAGCTCAGATGAAGTCACTTATTAAGCTATCAAATATTTGAAACTATCTGATTCATTTGAACAATGAACATAAAGCAGTTCAAGAGATCAAGAACAAACTACTCAAACATAATGATTCAAAGATCATCATTTCTAAAGCAATTATTGCTGTTCAGTCTTTGACTTTAAAGTCTGACTGATCAAAGTCGCGCAGCGCAGTTTTGACTAACATCAAGAATGCAGACGTTCTAGTTGAAATCTGTTTCATATGTCACAAATCAAATCATAGTTTCAAAGAATGCTTGAATCAATCTATCAAAGTCAATGCAGTTGACGAGAACTATGATCATTTCAAACTTGATACTGAATCAGAGTTTGAGTCAAAAAACTAGTCATTTCTTCAATAATCATTGAAGTGAAGATTATATCTTTGTGCAATCTAGACAAAATTCTATTGAAAGAGAATTACTTTGATAAGTCATTTCTGATCAATGCTCTTCTCATCTTGCAGAATGAATCATTCAATCTTCGTTCTTTGATAAACAGTGATTCAGTCGTTTATATGATCATACATATCAATTTAGTTGATAGAGTATGTAAAAAGCTGAGAATTCAATCTATATCATTGATAAAAGAGAAGTTAATAAAAGAATATGATGAAAAGATATTTAAGAAAATTATCATTCATAAAATTTTATTGAATCTCATCATTGAAAGTTATAAGAAATTGACTGTTTCTATGTTGATAACTGACATCAATCATCACGAAGTCATATTAGAAAAATCATGAATGAATAAAAATGAAATATTACTAAATATGCAAATTGACATCATCGTTTTTTCAAATCAATTAAATACTCTCATTTCGATTTTTTCAATTTCTCTCAATTCAAAGCATTCAAGTTGATTGCAATCAACTTCGTCTACTTTTATCTCTCAGTCAAAGATTTCTAGAATGCTCAAACAATCTGTTTCAACTACGATTCAGAAATAGTCATTCTCAATTCAAAGCATAAATGTTGCTTCATTCAAAATGCTGTTGAATCATTTAAAGAAAGACAAGATTGAAGTCTTTGCTTTATTCATGACAAACATCAATAAAGAAATCACGTACAATACTCAGTGCAATTTGAACGCTTTAAACGTCTTTTTAATCAATGAAACTGCTCAGAATTTGAAAGATATTAAAGCGAAGCTGTCATCAAAATATCATGAGTTTTTAAATGTTTTTGATTGAGCTCAATTGAATAAACTATCTTCTCATCACTTCTACGATCATAAAATCGAGCTCATCAATGATTCAATGCTTTCTTGCTGTTGAGTCTATCAAATGTCTTCTGTCAAACTTCTGAAAGTAAAGAAGTACTTAAACGAGAACTTGTTGAAGAAATTCATCACTCTCAGTCAGACTCTCTATTTCTTTCTCGTTTTATTCGTTTTCAAAGCAAATGAAAATCTTCAATTCTGCATGAACTATTGAAAGCTAAATGTCATTTTCAAAAGAAATAGATATTTTCTATCGTTGATAGACGAAATCATTGATAAAATAGTGAGTTGCAAGCATCTGACTAGATTGAACATCATATCAGCATTCAACAAACTTCAAATGCATCTTGATAACAAGAATTACATCATTTTTATCACTGCTTTAAAAGCATATAAATACAAGATGCTATCATTCAAACTAACTAATGAATTGATCTTCTTTCAGCAATATATGAATGATGTTTTATGAAACTTTCTGAATGACTTTTGTCAAGTTTATCTAAATGACATTCTCATTTATAGCAAAACAAGAAAGAAACATAAAGATCACGTCAAACTAGTATTGAAACAACTACGCAAAGCTGAACTGCAGATGAATATTCAAAAGTGCGAATTTAATGTAGAAGAGATTGTCTTTCTAGAAGTCATTGTATCAGAACAAGATCTTCGCATGAATTCAAGTAAGATGATTGTCATAGTCAACTGAATTACTTCAATTAATTTGAAAGAAATTCAGAGCTTCATAAGATTTGTGAACTTTTATCGTCGTTTCATTAGAAACTGCTTCAAACTAGTTAAATCATTCATTCAATTGACTAGAAAAGACACGTCTTTTGTTTGAAATGAAGTCTGCATTCAAGCTTTCAGAAATCTGAAGAAACAGATCAGTTTCACTTTAGTTCTTCGTCATTTTGATCTCAAACGTCAGACTATTTTGAAAATCGATGCATTGAACTATGTAAAAGATGAAATACTGTTTCAGTACAATGATGAGAATGTACTTCACTTGATGATCTTCTACAGCAAAAGCATGATTTTCGCTGAAATCAACTATCATATCTATGACAAGAAATTGCTGATCATTATTCGTTGTTTCAAACATTGATGACTTGAGCTGAAATGTACTGAATTACTCATTCAGATATTCATTGATCATCAAGCTCTGAAGATCTTCATGAAAAACAAACAGCTGAGTTGACATCAAGTCAACTATCTGAACATTTTATCGAAGTTGAATTTTCAGATCATCTTTAGATCAGACAAAATGAACATTAAAGTCAATGCGTTAACTTGAATGTCTTTAGCGAACATCTCTGAATCAGTTAAATGATTTGAAGATCGCTTTCAAACTATTCTTATCTTTGATAGAGTTAATATTTTATCTATTGACTCAAAATTGAGCACAAATTCAAAATCAGAAGTCAATCTTTATCAGAGAGTACAATTAGTCAATCAAATGAATGAACTCTGCAGCGAATATAAATAAGTTACAAATGACAACAAGCTCAAGCTTCATAGCACTAAGATGAAAAACTGCAAAATTATTGACAACGTTCTATTTAAAAAAGATTTACTGTGAATCTCTGAGAACATGCACACGAAATTACTACAAGAAGTGCATAATCAATCTTCAATCTTTCATCTTGACAATAAATGAACTATTGATCTAGTTCAGCGTTTCTACTATTGATCAGATCATTGAGCTACTATTTGATGATACATTCAAAACTGTCATGCTTGTCAGCGAAGCGAAGTCTCTAAAGATAGCATCAATGAACTTCATCATTCTCGTTCGATTTCACAGAAACGCTGAAAAGATATAGCTATGAACTTCATCATTGAACTATCTTTGTCAGAAGACTATAACATCATTTGCATAATTATATGTTATCTTATTAAAGAACATCACTATGTTTTCTGTCATTGAGAAGACGATGACATCTCAGTCAAAGAAACAGTCTAAATTATGTTATGAAACGTCTATCAACTGCATGATCTACTCAGTTCTATTGTTTTGAATAGAGACTCTCAATTTGTATTCATCATGTGAAAGAATCTTTGTAAGCGACTATGAATTATCATTAGTCTATTCACTGCTTATCATTCTGAGATCAACGATCAAACAGAGCGAGTCAATCAAGACGTTGAACGCGAACTCAGAATTTACTGTAATTACATGCAGAATGATTGAGCTAAATGAATATCTATGATTGAGTTCAGTGACAATGTCAATACATTCTCAATCATCTCAATGATTTTTTTCTACTTCAATAAAGAATTTCACTCTTGAATGAGTTTTGATTCAGATACAACTGACTACAAAATCACTCATGAATGAATTGAAGCTAGAAAAGCAAATGATATTGTCATTCAAATGAAACAGTTACTGAGCTTTGATCGTCAACAATTGAAAAAGACTAAGCTGATCATTGAAGCTCAAATCAATAAACACAGATGAAACATCATTTACAAGATAGATGATCAGATCTGACTATCTTTCAGAAACGTCAAAATCATGAGATCATGCAAGAATTTAAAAGACAAACAGCTAAATCTTTACTCAATCATTGTCAAAGTCGAGACTTTCTATCATCTTCGTTTATCTACAAGCATGAAGCATATACACTCGATGTTCAGCTTGAAGCTACTATGATTATATTCAGAAAATCTTCTATCAGAACAACATTCAAAATCATTCAGATCAATCATTATCAAAGACGATAAATATTAAAAGATAGATGATATATTGAACTTCAGACGCTATCAAGATCAAATACAGTACAAAGTCAAATGAAGAGATCTAGATAAAAACAATGAATGATACTATGTCAATAAAGAAAAATTTAATGACTCAGAGAAAGTTTTGAACGAATTTTATAAGCTATATTCAAGCAAATTGCGCTAAATATCAAAATAACTATCAACAAAAGTAATCAAAGAAACTACATTTATGCAAACATGAATTTTTGAAGAAGAGAGTAATGTTACGAGCATATCAAGATTGATAAGACTGAACAAGATTGAAGCTTTAATCAATTTGCAATGCACGCTAGCGAGTACTTTGCATAATGATTAGAACTAGTCAATGATCTAGTTGAGATCTGATCTAGATCTGACTCAGATTTGACTCAAATATGACTCAACACTCTTTTTCTTTCTCAACACTCTTTTCTTTCATCAACATCTTGTTCATCTACATCATTTTCTTTTCATATCACAAACACATTTCTTTCAAGTTTAATGCAGTCTCTGAACATTACATAAATAAAAGCTTTTGTATCAATCTTCTTCTGTATTTCTAATATTCAGTTATAGCTATCTTTAAAGATCAAGCACTATCAATTCTGATCTTCATCAATTGTATTATTTAGACATGATTCTGACACTCTAAAAGTTTATTGACAGTCAGATAGAAATTGTCACAGTTAGAATCACGTCTGACTTAAGTGACTTCAACAACATCATTTGCTAGTTGAGAGTTAATGTAGCTCAGCTTGTAGAGTTCATTTGAAAAGATGTCAATGTTCATTGCTAACTTCTTTCATATGTCAAGAGATTAATTCTCTCAAGTAAAGTTCTTTTCATCAATGAACATTAAAGAGTCGAGTATTTTGTAATATTTAAATCGTTCAAAGTAGATGACAATCAAGAAAGCAAAGATGATTACATTGACTGTGATAACAGTGAAAGCTTGTAGTTTTGCTTTCAACTGTTGAATTTCGCTTTTATCTTGTTGTTTCATCTTGACGAGATAATTTGTTTCTTTATTAAAAGCATAAATACGTTTCTTTCATACTTTTATATCATTGAATATGATGGTTTCAGCATTTGATTCGTTGAAAGCAATGAATGAAGAAGCATGTTGTGAGTCAACGATAGAAGAGAAAGCTTGTGAAGATGTTTATTGCAAGAAATCAACGAGAACTTTATCTTTATTAGATGTGTTCTTAAATGTCATAGTGAAGAAGATGAGAATTGATTTGAACTGAATGAAGAATGAAGCTTAATGATTTTATGAAGAAAGATGAATGTTTGTTCAACAAAGAAGATGTTTGTGAAAGTGATTGATTTTAAAGCAATTCACGAAGATTCTTTATTGTAATTCTCTTGATTGATTTGATTCTTTAACAATTCATGAAGATTTTTTATCATAAATTCTATTAATTGATTTTGAATGAATGTGTACTGAATGAGCGATAAATCTTCTAGCAATTCAATAATTGTATGTTTTCGTTGATTCTATGAATTTTCTGATGTTGTTCTTGTCTTTCGAGATTAAATCATCAGATAAACAAATTTCTTTAGACTTAATTCATCTGTACAAGTTGATTGAATAAATAATAAAATCAGTATCATGTGATTAATGAATTCTTAATATAATGTCAGAATCATGTCTAGATGATACAATCAATGAAGATCAGAGTTGATAATGCTTGATCTTTAGAAATAGCTATAACTGAATATTAAGAATACAAAAAAAGATTAATACAAAAGCTTTTATTTATGTAATGTTCAGAAACTGCGTTAAACTTGAAAGAAATGTGTTTGTGACATGAAAAGAAAATGATGTAAATGAACAAAATGTTGATGAAAGAAAAGAATGTTGAGAAAGAAAAAGAATGTTGAAAAAGAAAAAGAGTGTTGAGTCATATCTGAGTCAAATCTGAGTCAGATTTAGATCAGATCTTGACTAAATCATTAACTAGCTCTAATCATTATGCAAAGTACTCACTAACGTACATTGCAAATTGATTAAAGCTTCAATCTTGTTCAGTCTTATCAATCTTAATACGCTTGTAACAGAAACTTTATGCTATTTATATTGAGTGAACAAAACTTTCTGAAATAGAAAATTACTCGTTGTTTATATGATTGCTTCACGCAGTTGAAATTATCATTATGAAACTTTGTATCAAATTAGTTCATGTTGATTGCATGTTAAAGAATGAGTGACTTAGTCACTTTAAATTGCTTTAAAAGTTTCGTTTTCATCATTATTCTTGCAGCTGCTCTGAAACTCTTCATGATAATAATAATTATTCAATAGTTCAAGAAGTTAATGTTTTGTAACATTCTTGATTGCAGATGTAATCAGTTCAAGCAATGCATGAGTACATGTTTTATTATTTAATGATTTCAGTCGTAATTGCATCATACACTATCTGCGTCTGAAACATTTCTGAAGTGCAAATAAATATTCAAATCTATGCATTCAATTTTGATGTAAGTAATGAAAGTACTTTCAATCTTCTGAAAATCATTTTACATCTTTATCATTTTGTTGAACAGATGCAATCTTTGTGTTAAAGTGACGTGAACATCTGCAATGCATTTTCTATATTTTTCTCATTATTGCTTTCATTGACTTCTGTAATACTGTGTTATTGCAATGCTGTCACTAGTTGAAATCATTATAGCAAGAACTAATCACTTGCATCTTAACTTTATTTTCGCGTCTTCTTGAATTAAGTTATTCAGAAGCATCACTTTCTTGATGATGAAAAAGCAAGAGATGATGCAATTAATCTTCATTAGATAAACGTGTATCAGTTTGCATGCTTATCTGATTTTCTGTGTACAATCATTAATTCAATTGCATAACGTGATCTTGTCTTGTAGTATGTTCAAATGAACATGCAGCGAACTTATGTATATTTTTGCTTTCAAAGTCTTGATGCTTATTCTTTTGAACATTTTTGTGATGTGACGCAGAATCTGATTCTGTAGTGTTTCAAGTTTGCATTCTTTGCCTGACAGTTTTTTCTCTTTTTCTCACTGATGTTAAACTGATGCTTCAAATGCAATTTCTGATCTTATTACTGTTGAGCATATTTGTCTTGCTTTTGTGAAGATTGCTTCTCATGTGAAAACTTCAAGTCAACTAAGTGCTAGCATTTATATGATGTAATTCGCTTTGATTTGACAAAGATGCACATCTCATTGCAATTTCATGTTCAGTTGTACTTTCAAAACTTGCATGTTTGATTTCAACTTAATAATTGAGCTTTTTATTTATATGCTAGTTATCATGTCAAATCTTTTTGATTTTCTGATGAAGTATGTAAGTTTGTACTTTTCTGATGCAAATGCTGCGTCATGAGTGCAAGTTCATTTCGCGCAGACATTATGCACTTTGCTCAATGTTTTGCAAATTTCTTCAATGAATTTATCATATGTTAGAATGTTAATGTCATTTACAAAGTTAAACACTTTAATCTTAATTCTCAATGTTTTGCACTTCTTAATTAAACTTACGTTGAAGAATAGAAAGAAAATTGATGAAATGAAAAATCTCTGTGATATGTTTGCATTTATCTTGTGCATGTCACTCATTTACTCATTGAATCTCAGCAATGTTTCTTGATTCTCAAGAAAGCTGCATGCTCATTCAACTATGTAATCTGAAGTTCTTTTCATTTTCAAAGTATGCAGAAGTCTGATGTGCAAAACTTGATTGAACGTTTCAATGACATTTAAACTTAGCATGAACATTACATATTTAATTTCACAGTCTTATACTGTGTGAATCTGATCTACTAGTAAATTTAATGTTGAAATCATGAATTGCTTGCATTTTGCTCTCATTTGAGCATTAGATAGCATGTGATGAATCTCAGCTATATTGCTTAATTTCTTAATCATGATTGACTTCAGAGCTTTGCTCATGATATCAAGCAGAGCAATGAATTGATATGTCTTTGAATCAATATAATCGCTCTTCTTCAATTTGCATAGTACTATCATTTAAGCTTTTTTAAACTGCTTCAAATGATATCTGTGTATTACACATGCATTGAATAAACTCATTAATATCAAAGTCAGTTTTGCAAGATTTGTCTGCAACGCTTTGTTTAAAATGTCTGAAATGTTTAATGCTTTGTCTGCTTTTATTCTTTTGATTATTTATCTCACTTCATTTTTTGAAATGTGTAAATCAGATGACATTGTCAAGAATATAAATGAATTTGCAATGTTATTGATGTTTATCTGAAAGAATGAAAGAAAGAATTCTTCTTGCAATATCTCGATTTTTTTCTCGAATGTCATTGTCATTTAATCAATGTCACTTCACTTTAATGATAAAAACTGAGAAAGTTTTTTAAATAACTGACTTTCAATTCTGACTCATTTTGCGAAGCATCATATTGACTTGAATGCATCGCTCAGCTCATGCATTTGTGATCTGAAATGTGCGCACTTTGCTTGTTGAATAATCTTGTTTTTATGATTATTGTGTTTCAGATATTCATTTCATGCATTTAATGTATTCTGTGTTTTTCATACAATTCATAATCATCTTGATTTCATTACTATCTTTAAGCAGTTTGAATTTCAGAAGTTCTTTGCTCAATTTGATGATTTTGTTAAAAAGATAGATTTCTTAATGATCTTTTGTAGTGTCTTGATAACTTTGCATATTCTTTCGTTCATCATTGTCTTGCTGTTCAAAGAACGATTCAACGAAAGATGCATATGCAAATATGCGCTCAATGCTTCTGTATTCATTTTCTTTCATAATCATCAAATTGAAAACTGTACTGAAGTTGTTTGTAAATACAGTTCTGTAACAATCAAAAGATGATTCAACTCTTGATGTAAATTGATGTGTACTTTGCACTTGCATGTCATGAACTGTATTTTCTCGTTGCTAAAGACTAAATCAATAGTTGTAAACTGATTGTAAGTCTTGCAAGTAATAATGTTTAATTTCAGCAATAATTTCAACTTAGTATTAGTAATGATATCAAGTAAATTGTTGATTACTGCATGTTAAGTGAAACATCTTCATTCTTCTCAATGAGAGTGATGTAGATTGAAATCTCTTATAATCAGTTGTTTACAGTCATCTTTGAGTAGCTCGCTTAAGCGAGAAATGATTGAAAATTTCTCTGTAAATGTAAAGAACAATGAACATGAATTGTAAATGTTTATAAGTTGTAACATCTGCGTTTTGTTATCTGTATTGTGAGTTAATATTCTGATCAAGCAAATGTTTGACTCAGCTATTTTTATCATTCATTGATTAAATCTTAAGTGTTTATTCATATATATGCATGTTCTTGACTGTGATGATGTGTTTTTCACTAGATAAAAGAAGTTGTGAGCTGAGTTAAATGATTGAGTGTTGTTAATATTGTAACTCTGCTTCTGTATGATTACAATGTCAAAATCATGAACTTCTTTGATGATTAAAAATAATTTCTGAATTTTCAATGATTTTCTGATGTTGTACTGCAATATTTGTAGAAAAGATTGTTTTATCATAAAGTTATTTGTAACTGTTGTTGACTTTGCAAAGAGAAGACTTTTTGAATGCTTTCAATTATTGAAAGTTTATCTCATTTTCTGATTTGTCATTTCTAACTCTGCTTGAGCGACGTCTCATCTGAGTTGCTACTCATGCAAGAGAAACAATCAACACGTCTCTTCTTGACTTTTATCATTTATCATGTTGATTCATGAGCGACTAAACTGCGTGTTTTCAGCACAACTGTTGTTGAGCTCAACGAGTTTGCTGAACTGAGAAAGTTCGTGAACTTTAAAGAGTTCATTGAATCTGCAAAGCTTGAAGACAGTGAAGAGCTTAAGAATTATAAGAATGTGCAATTGTATTTAAATGCTTCTGAATATCTGAACGATTTATTTCTATAAATTTCGAACGCTTGTTTCATTTGCTGTCATCATTTGAGACAGATGCATCTTCAGAGTTCGTGATTTTCATTGCAGTTAGTGCAACATCTTTTATTCAAAAACATCATGCATCTTTTAATGTGATGTTTGTCTGCACACTTGATGCAGCGTTGATTCTTTCTGCAGAATCTGATCATGTGATCAAATTCTTAACATCTGAAGCACTGTGTGATGCAACAGTTCTTTTCAAACAACTTACATGCACATTCATGATATACATTTAACATACTTATGTTCATCAGTTGATTCATCATTGCTTCGATTGCTATCTTCATGATGAGTGATGAATGAGTCTTTTCGCTCTTTGCTACTTTCTTGAGTCAGACTATTCTTAAAATCTTCAAATTCTCATGAAGTCTTACGTTATTCTTTATCAGCTTTCTAATGACTTTCTTCTGATTGTTCATGTTAATTGTAGTGTGCATCTCATGTGTCAGCATTGCGAAGATTCGTTGCAATATGCGCGTCAAGTATGCAATTTCTTTTGCTCATTCTTAAGTCTTTTTCAGATTTGCTCATGCATTTGAGCTGACTGCGTGAAGAAAGATGTCTTTGCTACTCAGCTTGCAAAGAGACATGATCAGATTTCGTTGACTCGTTGACATGTTTGCTATTTTCTGAAGAATTTGCTTAATGATCTTCTTCTGCATCTTCTTTATTTCTTCTTTGTCTGCTATTTTTATCATGACTTTGCGTCTTTTGCAAAGTGACAATGATCTCTCTTTGAGACGTTGCTTTCTCGTTGATAATTCTTCTCTTGTCATGTTTATTCATGACATGATTTTTAATGAGAAACGCATATTTTTCTGTATTTGTAACTGCTTGCTTAGCAGTTGAACTTATGTCTTCAGTTTCTGCACATTCTTCGCGATGAATGCACTTTGAGTCGTGTGATGTTTTTCTTCTGAATCGAGTCGAAGATGACACATCAGCTTCAGTGCTATTTCTTTTCATGAGTAATCTTTGCTCATCTCTTTCTCTAACATTGATGTTTTTATTAGTAGATCAATAATGTCAGTTATCTTCTCTTTATCATTGCGTGAGCGTTGCAACTCTGCGTTGCTGTTTTCTTATGACATATCAACGTCGCTTGCAATCATCTTCAAACTTGCATTGCTGCAACTTGTGCAATTCATCGTCGTTTGATCATTCTTTAGATTCACTCTGTCTTGCATATAGTGCTCTTTTTCAAGATTTGTTGTACATGTGTTGTTGATCTTTTAATATCAATGATTAATAAAATGTAAGTAATTCAACTTCAAACTGAGTTGAATTTAAAATGTCAATTTGAAACTTGACTTAATGATCAGTTTAAAGAACATAGTACTAGAAATGATGCAAATGCACAATAAGAAAAGAGTAATAATATTGAGAAGAATGATTAAAATGTTTATGATGACATTAATTACTGTCTATCAGAATCATGTTTAAATGATACAATCAATGAAGATCAGAATTAATAGTGTTTGATTTTTAAAAATAGTTATAACTGAATATTAAAAATACAGAAGAAGATTGATACAAAAGCTTCTATTTATGTAATGTTCAGAGACTGTGCTAAACTTGAAAGAAATGTGTTTGTGACATGAAAAGAAAATGATGTAAATGAACAAAATGTTGATAAAAGAAAAAAGTGTTAAGAAAGAAAAAGAATGTTGAGTCATATCTGAGTCAAATCTGAGTCAGATCTCAACTAAATCATTGACTAGTTTTAATCATTACGCAGAAAACTCGCTAATGTACATTGCAAATTGATTAAAGCTTCAATCTTGTTCAGTCTTATTGATCTTGATACACTTGTAACATTATTTCTTTCTTTGAAAATTTATGTTTGCATAAATGTAATTTCTTTGCTCGCTTTTATTAATAGTTATTTCAATATTTAACGCAATTTGCTTGAATATAACTTATGAAATTCATTCAAAACTTTCTCTGAGTCATTGAATTTCTCTTTATCAACATAGTATCATTCATCATTTCTATCTAGATTTTTTCATTTGACTTTGTACTGTATTTGATCTTGATAGCATCTGAAATTCAATATATTGTTTATCTTTCAATGTTCATCATTTTCAATAGTGATTAATCTGAGTGATTTTGAATGTTGTTCTGATAAAGAGTCTTCTGAATATGATTATAGTAGCTTCAAGCTGAACATTGAATGCAGATGCTTCATGCTGACTGATAAATAAAGATGATAGAAGATACTCACTTTAGCAGTGATTTGATAAAGATTTAGCTGTTTATCTTTCAAATCTTTGCAGAGTCTTGTTATCTTGATGTTTCTGAAAGATAGTTAAACTCAGTCATTTACTTCATATGTGACGTTTTATCTATGTTTATTGATCTGAACTTTGATGATCAGCTTCATTTTTTTCAATTGTTGATAATTGAAGCTCAATAACTTTTTCATTTGAATGATAATATCATCTGCTTTTCTAGCTTTAAGTCGTTCACAAATTGTTTTGTAGTTAATCATATCTGAATTGAAACTTATTCAAGAATGAAATTCTTTATTGAAGTAAAAGAGAATCATTGAAGTGATTAAAAAGATATTGAAATTGTTGCTGAATTTCATTATAGATATTTATTTAATTCAGTCATCTTGCATGTAATTGCAGTATGTTCTAAGTTCATGTTCAAAGTCTTGATTGACTTGTTTCAATTGATCATTGATCTCAGAATGATAAACTGTGAATAAACTAGCTGTGATTCTCAGTCATTTGCAAAGACTTTTTCACATAGTTGATATGAATTGAAAGTCTCTGTCTGAAATCATAGAACTGAGTAGATCATGCAGTTGATAAACATTTCATAGCATGATTCAAACTGTTTCTTCAGCTGAGATGTCATTGTTTCTTCAATGACAGAAAACATAGTGACATTCTTTGATGAAATGACATATAATTATGCAAATGATGTTATAGTTTTTTTACAAAGATAGTTCAATGATGAAGTTCATAACTATATCTTTTCAGCGTTTCTGTGAAATTGAGAGAGAATGATGAAATTCATTGATGCTATTTCTAAAGACTTTGCTTTGCTGATAAGCATGATAGTTTCAAATGTATCATTAAATAGTAACTCAATGATCTTATTAATAGTAGAAACGCTGAACTAGATTGATGATTCATTTATTATTGAGATGAAAGATTGAAGATTGATTATGCACTTCTTGTAGTAATTTCATGTGCATGTTCTCAGAGATTCACAGTAGATCTTTTCTAAATAGAACATCATCAATGATTTTGCAGTTCTTCAGTTTAGTGATATAAAATTTGAGCTTGTTGTCATTCATAGCTTGTTTATATTTGTTGCAGAACTCATTTATTTAATTGATCATACATACTTGTTGATAAAGATTTGCTTTCAATTCAACAGATAAAACATTAACTTTATCAAAAGTCAAAATAGTTTGAAAACAATCTTCAAGACGCTGAGCTGATTCAGAGACGTTTGCTAAAAACATTTTGATTAAAACATTGATTTTAATGTTTATTTTATCTGATTTAAAGATGATTTGAAAGTTGAACTTCAATAGAATATTCAGATAGTTAACTTCTTGTTGACTTAACTGTTTATTTTTCATGAAGATCTTCAAAGTCTGATGATCAATGAACATTTAAATGAATAGTTCAATGCATTTCAGCTTGAATTATCAATGTTTGAAACATTAAATAATGACTAGCAATTTCTTGTCATAAATGTGATAATTGATCTCAGCGAGAATCATGCTTTTGCTGTAGAAAATCATGAAATGAAAAACTCTCTCATCATTATACTGAGATAGTATTTCATCTTTTACATAGTTTGAAGCATTAATCTTCAGAATAGCTTGTCATTTGAGATTGAAGTGATGAAGTATTGAGATTGAGCTGACTTGTTTCTTTAGATTGTCAAAGACTTGAACATAAATCTCATTTTAAACAAAAGATTTGTTCTTTCTAGTCAGTTGAGTGAATGATTTGACTAGCTTCAAGAAGTTCTTAATGAAATGATGATAGAAGTTAATAAATTTCACGAAATTCTGAATTTCTTTTAGATTGATTGAAGAAATTTAGCTGATTATGACTGTCACTTTGCTGAAGTTCATACCAAGATTTAGTTCTGATATGATGACTTTTAAAAAGACAGTCTCTTCTACATTAAATTCATACTTTCAAATATTTATCTGCAGTTCAGCTTCACGTAGTTGACTCAATACTAGTTTGTCATGATCTTTATGTTTCTTTCTCATTTTGCTATAAATGAGAATGTCATCTAGATAAACTTGACAAAAGTCATTCAGAAAGTTTCATAAAATGTTATTCATATATTGTTGAAAGAAGATTAATTTATTAATCAATTCAAATGATAGCATTTTATATTTATATGCTTTTAAAGCAGTGATAAAAGTGATGTAATTCTTGTTATTGAAATGCATTTAAAGTTTGTTGAATGCTGATATGATGTTCAATCTAGTCAAATGCTTGCAACTTATTATTTTATCAATGATCTCATTTATCAGCAATAGAGAATATTTATTTCTTTTAAAAATGACATTTAACTTTCAATAGTTTATGCAGAATCAAAGATCTTCATTTGCTTTAAGAGTGAATAAAACAGAGAAGAAATAGAAAGTCTGACTGAAAGTGATGAATCTCTTTGACAGATTCTCATTCAAATACTTCTTTACTTTCAAAAGTTTAACAGAAAACATTTAATATGTTTGGCAGCAAGAAAGTGTTGAATCATTGATGAGCTTGATTTTATGATCATAAAAGTGATGAGAAGATAGTTTATTTAATTGAGCTCAATGAAAAACATCTAAAAACTCATGATATTTCAATGACAGCTTTGCTTTAATATCTTTCAAATTCTGAGTTGTTTCATTGATTAAAGAAACGTTTAGAGCGTTCAAATCACACTGCATATTGTACATGATTTTTCTATTGATGTTCATCATGAATAAAGCAAAGACTTTGATCTTGTTCTTTTTTGAATGATTCAACAGTGTTTTGAATGAAGCAACGTTTATGCTTTGAATCAAGAATGACTCTTTCTGAGCAGTGATTGAAATGAGTCATTTGAGCATCATAGAGATCTTAGTCTGAGTGATTGAAGAAAGCGAAGTTGATCGTGATCAACTTGAGTGCTTTGAATTGAGCGAAATTGAAAAAATCGAAATAGAAGTATTCAATTGATTTGAAAAAACAATGACGTTGTTTCACATATTCAGTAATATTTCGTTTTTATTCATTCAGAGCTTACTCAATATGACTTCATGATGATCAATATCAACTATTAACATTGATACAGTTAATTTCTTATGACTTTCAATGATAAGATTGAGTAGAATTTTATAAGTGATTGTTTTTTTAAATATCTTTTCATTATAATCTTTTATTAACTTCTCTTTTGTCAATGATATAAATTGAATTCTCAGTTTCTTGCATACTTTATCAACTAGATTGAAATGTATGATCATGTAGATAACTGAATTACTGTTTATTAAAGAATGAAGACTGAAAGATTGATTCTGAGAAATGAGATGAGCATTAATTAGAAATAACTTTTCAAAGTAATTCTCTTTCAATAGAATTTCATCTAATTTGCACAAAGATATAATTTTTATCTCTTCAATGACTTTTGAAGAAATGACTAGTTTTTTGAATCGAAATTTGAATTGAAATCAAAGTAATCATATTCTTTGTTCACTGCATTGATTTTAATAGATTAATCAAGACATTTTTTAGAGCTATGATCTGATTTATGACATATGAAACAGCTTTTGACTAAAATGTCTACTTCTTTGATGTTAGTTAAAATCGCATCACGTGACTTTAAATGATCAGACTTCAAGTGATCAACTGACTGAAAGACAATAGTCACTTTATGAAAGATAGTTTTAGAAATGTCATCAACGCGTTTGATCTTATTCTTGATTTCTCGAATGACTCGCTGATCATTATTCAAACAAATCAAATAGAAATGAATTTCTTTTAAAGAATCAGATTGAACTAGTTGATTTATTCAAATGAATTGAAGATGAGAATGTATTTTGTCTTTCAAATCAGTGATCAGTTGCTTCTTGTGATAGTCTAGATAAAAAAAAAAAACGTTGAAACTGAGTATAAAATTCATTGAATTTCTTGAATTCTTGAATCAAGTTGTAGTATTTTCTACAAAAGTTAACTTTCTTATTCAAGTTATTAAACAACTGAGCTAGCTTTTTCAAAAGATCATCAATGATCTTATAAAGATTAACACAGTCTCGTTTGCTTTTAGTCTGAATGATCTCAGCTGCGTCATTGAATAATCTAGAATGTATATAGCTCAATTTAACTCGTTCATTAAAAAAGAGATTAACATTGATTTTTAGTTTATTCTAAATTTTTTCATATCAATTCTTTTAAATAGAGTTTTTTTCATCAGTAAACAGCAAAGAATCAGGTATTTTTTGAGATCTAGAACGCTTAAAGTAAATGAAATTAAAAGAAGTATTTTTTTTAGCTTGAAGTTTAATCTTCAACTCTTTGATTTCATCTTCTTGTTGTTTATTTAACTTGTAGAGTTGATCTGTTTCTTCATCAAGAGCTAAACTTCAAGTCTTTCAAATTTCATAAAATATGAAAAGTATTATTATTTCAACAAATAATTCATCATCTTCATGAAGAAATGATGCAGCACTTAATGATTTCATTCGTGATTTTGATGAATCAGCATCAGAAGTTTGAGAGAAACGATTTTGAAATTCTTCAAAATGCTCTTCAGTAGATGAATGATTAAACATAATGAGATTTATTTGAAAAGAAGATTGAATGAATGATGATGCTTGATGATTGAAGAAGAAAGATGTATGAAGTGAGATTCAATCTTCAATAAAGAAGATGAGATTTGTTTATTGATTGATTGATTGATTCTTTAGCAAACAACGAAGATTTTTTATCATTGAATCTATTGATCGATTTGATTCTTGAGCAATTCATGAATATTCTTTATTGTAATTCTTGTAATTGAATGAACTTTACATACTTAATGAGTGATAAGTAGTTTAGCAATTCAAACAGTCTTGTTGTTGATTTTATTCAATCTTCTAGTGTTGTTCTGTCTTTCAATTGTCATCAATCATCAGATAAATGAATTTCTTTAGACTCATTCTGTCTAGATGAGTATGTTGAATGAGTAATGAGATCAGTATCATGTGATTAACAAATTCTTAATATAATGTCAGAATCATGTTTAAATGATACAATCAATGAAGATCAGAGTTGATAGTGCTTGATCTTTAGAAATAGCTATAACTGAATATTAAGAATACAGAAGAAGATTGATACAAGAACTTCTATTTATGTAATGTTCAAAGACTGCATTAAACTCAAAAGAGATGTGTTTGTGACATAAAAAGAAAATGATGTAAATGAACAAGATGTTGATGAAAGAAAAGAATGTTGAGAAAGAAAAAGAATGTTGAGTCATATTTGAATCAAATTTGAGTCAGATCTTGACTAAATCATTAACTAGCTTTAATCATTATGCAAAGAACTTGCTAGCGTGCATTGCAAATTGATTAAAGCTTTAATCTTGTTCAGTCTTATCAATCTTGATACACTCATAACAAAAACATCATACTAACAGTGATATGTAAACTGTCAAAGAAACAACATTATATTTCTTACTTCATTGATGACGAGAAAATCACAGCTGAAAAAACAGCTGAGCTAATGCTTTAATGAATATATTGAATACATGATTTACTCGATTTCATTGTTTTGAATTGAGACTCTCAATTTATCTTCATTTTATGAAAGTTGCTTTGCAAAAGACTAAACATTAATCTTCAACTCTTTACAGTTTATCATCTTCAAATCAACGATCAAAGTGAATGAGTTAATCAGAACATTGAAAAATATCTTCAATTCTTCTGTTTGTACATACAGAATGACTGAGCTAAACTACTACTCATGATTGAGTTCATTAACAATAATGCTTTGTTCTTAATCATCTTCTTCATTTCTTTCTTTTTAAACAAAGACTTTCATTCTTGTATGAGTTTTGAACTCAATGTTATCAAACATAAAAGTTTTCATGAATGCTTGCAGATGACTAAAGTCAAGAATATATCTGAACATATGAACAAAACACTGAAGTTTGCTTGCGAGTCACTAGTCAAAACATGAGAACAAATGATGAAACAAGTCAATAAGCATAAAAAAGAAGTTAATTATAAGATTGAATCAAAGATATTTCTGAATGAAAGAAACATCATTACAACAAGATCTTTTAAGAAGTTAGATGATAAAATGCTTAAATCTTTCATCAATTTAAATCTTGTTAACTCTTCATATAAACTGAAATTATCAGAGTTTATGCATGTTCATGATGTATTTCATTCTGATCTGCTTCGCTCTGTCGTTGATGATTTCTTGTCTGATCAAAAGAATGAATTCTCAGATTTAATAATGATAAACAACAAAAACGAGTGAAAAATCGATGATATATTGAATTTTCGTTAATATTAAAGATGACTTCAGTATAGAGTTAAATGAAATGACTATGACAGTGATCTCAATTGATACAACACTGATGATGATAAATTTATGAACATTCAAAAGTTCATTAATGATTTTCATATTTGATATTTGAACAAATTGCACTAATCAACAATTCAATCAATCACGATTTAATAGATCTGAGTCTGTGAAATTATGATTAAACAATCAATTGAGTTAAGCAGAAAATACATTCATGCAAACATGAATCATCAAAGAGAGAAAATAATGTCATGATTTTAGTCTTGTCAGACTCAATCTTTTAGTCTTATCAGATTTATTCTCACTTCATCATCTTGACTAGTTTCTATTGAGTCTAATGTTGACTGAGAAATACATATATGTAATCAGCTTCTTTTCTGTAACTATCTTTCTTTCTTAACATTTATCTTTTAGTTAAATGACATTTCTATCTGACTTATTCTAGACAAATCTCTAACAATTACTAAAGAATAAAAGATACATTAAACATTTTAAGCAGTCTGTGTGATATTAAAACTATGTTTGCAATGTATGATAATTACGCAGTTGACAACTTAATCGTTGATGATGATTCTAATGAAGAAAGATTATGCAAAAATAACAGTGAATTACAAGCTTCAATGATATTATTCAACATTGCAATTCTAATTGTTACAAATGTCAAGATATATTTGTTAAATCAAATAATAAAGATGCATACTGCGCTCATAAAAGTTTTAAAAATGTTGATATTTTTATGAATATTGATGCTTTTATGAATATATTTCAGTTAAAAGTGACGCAAATCTGAAACATGAAATTAAATGAATATTCAAAATATTAATCATTAAAAGCATTAAAATCTGTCACTGTCACTTTTTACAAATTGCAAATGATTGCTATCTTCATGATGAGCAATGAATGAGTCTTTTCGCTTTTTACTACTTTCTTGAGTCAAATTATTCTTAAAATCTTCAGATTTTCATGAAGTTTTACGTTATTCTTTATCAGCTTTCTAATGACTTTCTTTTGATTGTTCATGTTGATTATAATGTGCATCTCATGTATCAGCACTGTAAAGATTCGTTGTGATATGCATGTCAAGTTCATAATTTCTTTTACTCATTTTTGAGTCTTTTTCAGATTTGCTCATGCATTTGAGCTGATTGCGTGAAGAAAGATGTCTTTGCTACTCAGCTTGCAAAAAAACATGATCAGATCTCATTGATTTATTGACATGTTTGCTATTTTCTGAAGAATCTGCTTGATGATCTTCTTTTGCATCTTCTTTATTTCTTCTTTGTCTGCTATTTTTATTATGACTTCACAATTTTTACAAAGCAACGATGATTTTTCTTTGAAACATTACTTTCTTATTGATAATTCTTCTTTTATCACGTTTGCTTATGACATGATTTTTAATGAAAAATGTGTATTTTTCTGCATTTGTAACTGCTTGTTTAGCAATTGAATTGATGTCTTCAGTTTTTGTACATTCTTCATGATAAATGTGTTCTGAGTCACATGATGTTTTTCTTCATTGAAGACAATGCATCAGCTTCAATACTATTTCTTTTTATAAGTAATCTTTGTTCATCTTTTTCTTTAATGTTAATGTTTTTATTTGATTTAATTTGAATTCATACACTTTTGTGACATTGATTTAAACTCAACTCATGAGAAATTCTATGCTATTTATATTGAGTGAACAAAATTCTTTGAGAAAGAAAATCACTCATCATTTACATGATGACTTCACGTTGTTGAAACAATGATCATGAGACTATGTATCAAGTTTGCATCTATAGCTTCTATTCAGCATGTGATGCTTAAGTAAACTCTTAATGAGTGTCTGTGTTGTTCATTTATGATGCATCATCTTTGCTCTGCTCTTCATTAATAATATTTTATACAATGATGTTTCAATTCAATTCTTGATTCAAAGATGAAAGATGTTTTCTTTGCATTCATGATGCTCATGATTATAATGTATGTAGAGCTGTGTTCTTTTACTCAATGAATATCATTCATTGTGTAGAGAAATATGTGATGAAAAAGAGATGCACATGATGAGAAGATAGAATGTGATTGTATTAAGTAACTTTTTTCTTCTTTTGATTTGACTTATATCATGTAAACGTTGAATGAATTGTTAGTATAAACATGCAATTGCAATCATTTGATGTTTAACTTTAATTAATGAAAGAGAATGCGTTTTGATTGTTTTCTTAAGCTCTCAATTTTTCACATAAATAGATGCATGACTTGATGTCAAGTAAAGAAGATGAACTCAAGTCTTCTCAATATATCAGCGTGATCAACAAGTCACTACTTCTTCAAGCACTGTAATCACGACTTTCAGACTGAGAATAACTATTTTATCTGATATTTTTTCATTAATTACTTAATAACATTGTTGATGTGATGAAGACGTTTCAGTATATCAATGCAGTCAGCAAATCACAAATTCTTTAATCACTTGTAATCACGACTTTCATACTGAGATCGACTATTTCACTAAATATCTTTTCATCTTTTACTGACATTGACATATCATTAATCTTCTTCGTAAATTGATTGTGACTGTTAGAAGAAATGTTGTCGCATGAGTGAAAACTCTGCATGATGACTTTTCTGATCACACAACATTTTAACATCATTTGAACTGCGTTGAATTGAGATCTCTTAACTCTTCTGACTTCTATTCAGAACATAGAATCAAAAGATTCGTAGTTGACATCATGTACAGATGAATCTTGTTGTCAATCTTGATATCTTTATTAGTAAATCAATAATGTCAACTATTTTCTCTTTGTCATTGCATGAGTGTTGCGATTTTGCGTTGCTGTTTTCTTATAATATGTCAACATCACTTGCAATCATCTTCAAACTTGCATTGTTGCAACTCATGCAATTCATCATCATTTAATTATTCTTTAGATTCACTCTGTCTTGCATGTAATGTTCTTTTTCAAGATTTGTTATGCATGTGTTGTGATTATTAGTTCAAATAATATATATATTAAATAATAAAAATGCTTTCAACAAATTAACTTCAAATGTATTGTTAAACAATATAAAGATTTAATAATTTGCAAAAATGAAAATTGTTAAAAAAACATGATTTGATTTGATTTAATTTAATTTGAATTCATACACTCTTATAACATCAATTTAGACTCGACTCATGAGAGACTTTATATTATTTATATGAATGAACAAAACTCTCTGAGAAATAAAATCGCTCGTCGACTATATGATGATTTCAACGTCGTCAAGACAGTGAGTTTTGAGATTATATATCATGTTTGAATCTATAACTTCTATTCAGCATATGATGCTTGAGTAAACTCTTGATGAAAGTCTGTGCTGTTTAATTATGATGCATCATCTTTGCTCTGCTCTTCATTGATAATATTTTATACAATGATGTCTCGATTCAATTCTCAATTCAAAGACAAAAGACGTTTTCTTTGCATTCATGATGCTCATGATTGTAACGTACATAAAACTGTGTTCTTTTACTCAATGATTGTCATTTATTGCACAGAGAAATATGTGATGAAAGAGAGATGCACATGATGAGAAGATAGAGTGTGATTGTATTAAGTAACTTTTTTCTTCTCTTGATTTGATTTATGTCACGTAAACGTTGAATGAATTGTTAATATAAATATGCAATTGCAATCATTCAATGTTTGACTCTGATCAATGAAAGAGAATGCATTCTGATCATTCTTTTGAGCTCTTGATTTTTCATGTAGATAGATGTATGACTTGACATCAAGTAAAGAAGATGAGTTCAAGTCTTCTCAGTATATCAGTGTGATCAACGAGTCACTACTTCTTCAAGCATTGTAGTCATGATTCTCGAATTGAGAATGACTATTTTATCTAATATCTTTTCATCAATTACTTGATGACATTGTTAATGTGATAAAAACATTTCAGTATATTGACGTTGAAAAAACATGCATGTATAAAAAGAAAGAATAAAAAGAAAAATTATAGAAAGAAATTTGATTTATTGATTTATTTGCAAAAAGTTTTTTTTTTTTTTGCTATTTTGTATTATTTAAATCTTAATTTATTTCTTAATAATTTTATAAATTATACTAGTCATCTTTTTTATTGTTGCAATCATGCACTTCAAGTTAATTTAACATAAATCATGTCAAACTATTATAAACTAGTATAAAGCTGATGTTGACACGCTAGCGATTTAGCGTGTCTTCATGAGTAAAACTCATGATGTGTTGCATCTTTTTTCTTCTTCAACTTTAAACTTCTAGTTAAAATATACTCATATGATTCGCTTTATACAGACTCATAACATTAGTTCAAAACTCATCAATCTTACTATCAATGTGTAAATGATATAAAAATAAGCTACATCACTCAAACTTGAATCAGAATCAAAATTTGAAAATTAAGTTTAAAAAACTTATTAAAAATCAAGAAATTTCTAGAACAGAACAGAAAAACATGAATGCATTGTTCTAGATTAACTTTTTACTGAACTCATCATCAGAACAGAAGAACAGAAGAACATGAATGCATTGTTCTAAAACTTAAATCAGAAATTTCAGTTAAATCTTGATCAGCAATTTTCTACTTACACAATGATTAGAAGCACAGAATTAGAATCAAAATCGATGAGCATCACTTGTTATGAACTTCAAAATGTTGAAAGAAAATCACTTCTATCACAGAATTGAACAGCATCAGAAGAAGAAGACATGAATGCATCATTAAATACAGAAGAAAAGAACATGAATGTATTACTTTTTGATCATGAAATGATCAAGATCAGCATCAGCACTGAACTAAATGCTTGAATAAATACTCATGAAGCAGATGATCTTGTTGCGTTTATCAAGTATATATGTCAACAGCATGACATTGAAATCAAGATTTACAATGACATGATTCAAATGTTGAATGATGTTAACAAGATTAACATTGAATTGAAAGCTATCAACATTAAGTTGAAAGTTATGCAGATAATGTTGAACATTGTTTGAATGTGTTTACAGAAAGAAATGAAGAAAAAGAACGTAATTATACATCATTTAAAAGTGACATCAAGTCAACTAAGCACTTTGATTTCAAAAGATCAATTCTCGAAGTCAATTAAGCTATTTAACTCATCTTTGTTTGAAGATTCAAGACAGAATGTGAATAATTGATTGTTTTGAATGTGAAACAAGCTGAAAATAAATAAGAATCATTTTTCTATCAAAGAAATAAAGATTGCATATGTGAAAAGTTGAGTCAATGAAACAATGATTAAACACATAGCATTCAGAATGAAAAACATGATCACAAACTCATTTCTTGAAGCAGAAGAGATACTGTTGATCATAAATAAAATGTACAATGATTTTAATCAACATCACATGACTCAATAACAGTTCTTGAAGCTGTATTAAAACAAGATCTTCTTTCATGAATTTTAAATGAAATTTCAGAAACTTAGTGCAAAACTAAAATATAATAATGAAACTTTACTAGATGATCTTCAGCATAAAATTAGCTCAGATCTTCAGCAAGTCATGATCAATGAATGAACTATGAATTTGAATGAATTCATCAACATTTGCATGCAAGTCGACGTTCAATTGACAAAATTGAATGCTCAATCAGTTTTCAAGATATCAACAACTTAAGTCGCTCGCTTTATCACTAACATCTTAATGATGATCACGACTGCGATCTCAGCTTCAATCTTTGCATGAAAGAAACTTAGAATATTGAACATTGATTTTGTTAAAGAGAAGTTGTTTAAAAAAGAACTCTGCTTCAAATGCAAGAAGTTAAAACATAAAGCATGTAACTGTTTTAAATCAGTTCTGACAAATGCATGAAATTGCAGTGAATTTGAAAAACGATCTGTTTTTGTTAAAGTAGTGACTGAGAGTGATATACTCATATCTTGCTTCATCAGCATGTCTGACAATTCATTTGATTTCAAGTCATTCATTGTTAACATCATCTTAAATAGTTTAGAAAAGATATTCAGATCTTTCACTCTGATAAATACTGAAGTCACTGACATGATTTTCATTGATGAATCTTTGATGTCAGAACTATGTGAATGCTTTGATATTTAATCAATATTATTGTTAAAATCAAAGTTGATTTAATCATATAATGAAATTTTTGATCGAAAGTCAATTACATATGCTTTGTATACATCAATCATGATACAAGAACATAAAAATAAAATGATGTTTCTATTGATAACTCATCTAAATCAACATAAGATAATCATTAAAAATCTTTAATTGAAAAGAAATCAAATGTTAATAAATTCTGCAAATGATCAATTAATATCATTGTTGAAGATTTGAACATCAAAATTTGCTGCTTTGAAAGTAAGCAGTTAATCAGCATTTTACAAATTTGAATCAAATGAAATCTGCAAAATGAAATGAAAGAACTTGAACTTAATTATTACATTAATGATTATTTTGAAGAAACTCATGAATCAGAAATCAGTGAATAGATTCATTGAATTTGCTCAATTCATTGAATCTGCTCTCATAACAAAGCAAAGCATTCAAGTTAATTTCAATCAACTTCGTCTCTTTCAGTCAACTGAGACAAAGAAACTCATCAATATTATCATGATTGAAGTTGTTGTATATCAAACTTTAGTCAAGAATAAAAAGATCAAGATCTTCTTTTTGATCATTAGTGAAATCAACAAAGTGCTTAACTCAGTTGAAGATTTCGCGAAACTGAATGAAATGATCTTTGTCATGTCATTAAATGAACTAAACAAGAAGCTTTCAATATTTTATCATGACTTTCTGAATGTTTTTGATAAAGAAAAGATAATGCAGTTGTCTTTACATTGATCATACAATCATAAGATTGAATTAGAAGAAGAGAGTTAATCTTTTAAAAATCAATTATATTTCATGTTGAGCTATAAGTTGCAAAAGATCAAAGAGTATCTAAAAGAGAATTTAAAGAAGAAGTTCATCACTTTCAGCAAAGCTTCTTTTGCTTCATTAATACTGTTTATTAAAAAAAAAACAACAATCTTTGCTTTTGCATGAACTATTGAAAACTGAATGCTCTGATCAAAAGAAATCGTTATTCAATACTCTTGATAAACGAAGTACTAGCTCAAATTCAAGACAGTAAGTATCTGACTCAATTTAACATTATCATCACGTTTAATAAACTGCATATGAGTTCAGAAAGTGAAGATTTAATTACTTTTATTACTTTCTTCAATGTTTACAAGTATAGAGTAATGCTTTTTAAATTAATCAATGAATTTACTTTCTTTCAACATTATATCAACAATATGTTGTTTGACTGTCTGCATAAATTTTATCAAACATACTTGAATGATATTCTCATTTACAGTAAAACATTGAAAGAACATAAAACTCATGTAAAAGAAGTACTAGAAAAGCTTCATGAAGTTGATCTACAAATAAACATTGTTAAGTGCAAATTCAAGATTCAGAAAATTTCAGTTTTTAAACTATTGATATTCATCAATGATTTGCAAATGAATTCTTGAAAATTAAATGTGATTTGAGACTGAAAAGTGTCTTGATTGTTGATTCATGTGCAGATCTTCATTGATTTTTGCAATTTTTATTGATGATTCATAAAGAACTTTTCAAAGATTGCTTAACTCATGATAAAACTAACTTGAAAAGATCATTTCTTTAAATAAACAGAGATTTGTCAGATGATCTTTGAAGAACTGAAGTAACAAGTAATGACAGCTTTTGTTCTGAAGCATTTTAACTCAATCAGAAAAGTTATTCTGAAAACTGACTTTTCTGACTATGTTAATGACAAAGTATTGTCTCAATATGATGATGAAAACATTCTACATTCAATGATCTTTTATAGCAAGAACATATTTCTTGCAAAATGCAACTATGAAATTTATGACAAGAAACTGCTGATCATCATTCATTGCTTGAAGCATTGATGTTTTAAATTGAAATGTACAAATATTTTGATCAAAATTTTCATCAATCATCTGAATTTAAAGTACTTCATGATCATTAAAGAACTGATCAGATGACAAGTTAAATGAGCTGAGAAGTTATCTGAATATAACTTCAAGATCATATATCAGTCGAGAAAACAGAATCTGAAAGTCAACATGCTGATCAGAATGTTCAATGTTAAGTCAATTGAAGCAAACAATGATTGTAAGTTATATCAGCATCAGATGCTACTGTCAGAAAATAGATTTAAACTTCAATCAATAGAAAATGATCAGAAAGTTGATCAAGATCTGACTCAAATCTTGTTCAGATCTGACTCAGAATCTGACTCAGATTCAAAACTTGAATTAAAAGTTAATTAAAATTCAATCAAAAAGATGATTTCTTTTCAGAATCAGATTATAGTTGAAAATCAAATAAATCAACTATGCTTTAATATTCAAATAATCATGAAACAGAACAGAAAGACTTGTCAAGATATTAATTTAGACAATTGCAAGATACTTGATGAAGTACTTTGAAAAGATGATAAACTATAAGTTTCTTAATTAATGATCACTTTATTGATAAGAAAAGTACATGATCTTTTGATTAATGATTATTCTGACATGAATTGAATGTTGAACTTGCTGAGATGATCATATTGCTGATTGAAGATGAGAATGATGATCAAGCACTACATTTGAAACTGTTACGTTTGTTGTAGATTAAAAGCATCAAAAGATTGAATCAATGAACTTCTGAAGTCATTACTTATATTCAAGCAGCAATAACAGAACATATCATTAAACTTCATTATTGATTTATTAGAAAGTAATGAAAGCAACGTGATTCTGACAGTCATAGATTGATTGTCTAAGAAATGATACTATATATCATGTTGATCAAATGACGAAGAAATCTTTGCAGAATAAACAGTCAAGCTACTGTTGATATGAATCTTCAGAACTCATGAACTATCAACATCAATAATGTTTAATCATGATTTGCAATTCATATCAATTGTCTGAAAGTCTTTATATCTGAGATTAAACATCAAGATGAAACTATTCATTAATTATCATTCTCAGATTGATGATCAGACAGAAAGAGTGAATCAGAATGTAGAATGATATCTACGAAGCTATTGCTCATATATGCAAAATGATTAATTCATCTGATTATTCATGATTAAATTCATTAATAACAATGTTATTTTGTCATCAATTGAATAGTTGATGTTTTTTCTGAATAAGAACTTTCACTTTCATATGAACTTTGATTTGAATTCAATTGAATATAAAATCACTTAAGCTAAAATTGAAGCAGACAAAGCAAAGAATATATTTAAACATATGAAATGATAATTAGCATTAATCAAGCAAGTCTTGATAAAAGTCAGAATTACAATGAAGAAACAGATTAATAAGTATTAAAAGAAAATGATTTACAAGATAAATGACATGATGTTTCTGAATTTTAGAAACATAATGATCTTATGATCATCAAAGAAGCTAAACAATAAAATGCTAGAATTTTTTAAGATTCTGATTAAGATTGAACATGCTTATCAACTGAAATTATCATTGATTATAAAGATACATTCAAAATTTACATTAAATCTGCTGCAATTAAATTCAAACAATTTGCTGAATAAATAATGAAATAAATCATTTTATTCTACAGTGATTGATGATGAAGATGAATGAAAGATGAAGAACATACTGAAGTTCAGATACTATGAACAAGATAAATGATTATAATATCATGTCAATTGAAAAGAATACAACATCAATTTACATTAATACAATGTTAATGAAAGTGAATTCAAAGAATGTTCAAAAATTATAAATGACTTTCATGAATGATATTTGAACAAATCAAGATAAAGATTGACTTAAGAAAGATCAATCAAACTGCAGCAATGAGAACATTGCTAAATGAAGAAAGAAGATAATGTTGCAATCATGCACTTCAAGTTAGTTTAACATAGATCATGTCAGACTATCATAAACTAGTATAAAGCTGATGTTGACACGCTAGCGATCTAGCATGTCTTCATGAGTAAAACTCACGACGTGTTGCATCTTCTTTCTTCTTCAGCTTTGAACTTCTAGTTAGAATACACTCATATGATTCACTCTATGCAGACTCATAACACTTATCATAATAGATTTATTCATAAACAGTTGAAGAAATAAAAAGTGATGATGTGCAAGTCTTTTATGTCAAGATGCTAAGTTTAGTTGAGAAGATTTATTGAGTTTTCTTATGCATTTGTAACACACTTCACTGTAACTCTCATTATTTGCGTCTATCTTTTAAGATAGAATTATCATGTAATCATGTGTTTAGTATTCATATCTACACATGATCGCTGATCAGACATTTTTTTCATTAAGTAGCTACAATCTTAAGTATCAGAAGAACTAAGAATGATGAAACATATGAAATCGTCGATAATGAATGTCATCGATCATGTTAATCAGATGATTGATCAGCTGTATCACAAATACGACAAGAAGCAGTGAAGACATTTTCGTTACTGATAGCTTTTCTTCAGAGCTTTGTGTTTTGCGCTGAAAGCAAGCTATTGATTTTTTGAACATTCGCTCTACAGTAAAAAGTCTCACGCCAAGGCGATGACATTGTCTCTCCCCTTTTTCTACTTTCAACACTTCATCATTCAGGCGTCAATTTAACCATATCATAAAGTCGATGAGCGGCTCGATTCATGCTACTTCGCAGAGTCTGCTTGCTTATAGCTTCAATACAAAGTAGTACAAGACAAAATGAGTCTCTAGATGTGTCGACTACCTCTTAGGACTCAATTCGCGTCCTCTCTATCCTCAACTCAGCTGTTTCCACCATTCATCGAATGGTTTCTTATTGTTTTGCTTGTGCAATGAGATATCTCATGGCCTCCTGCTCTCACACCGATCATTGCTTGTTCTTTTGTTTTCATCCTTACCAAAAAATTAGAGTATGCCAGAAGTCTGTGCAGAGATATCAACAGGTCTCTTCACAGCTCGCAAGGCTGTTCTTGTTAAGATGAAAGACCACCTGCACAAGGAGGAAAAGGCAAGCCATTGTGGGCAGACAAGGTTCGTCATCCTCGAATAGTCATGAACAACAAACAAAATAGTAATAGGGCGCTTTACGTGCAATGCTACTATTCTCCATCCCATGCCATAGAGGCAGCGCCTGACCATGGCTCCAAATGCAAAATTACACCCACCTGCTTGGTCTCCGCAAGCAGCCTTGTACACTGATTCTTATACGCATCGTCCGCTTTTGAAGGACAGACGAGATGAATGTCCTTGAGTGCAGGCAACTGAGAAGCCTTCTCAGCGGCAAATCCACGAAACATGACATCGAGAGCTTGCTCATGATGATCCGTTCCCTGCGAATCTATTGCTAGCCGAGAGACTGAAGCAGGTATAAGATCAACGATGGACGGCTCATTATTCTTCAATGCGTGATTCATTGACACATTGATCGAAGATTCGTTTGACATAGCAATCTGACATACAGCCGCAGTAATGTTACATATCGCGATTTCGAGAGGGAATTCGAGCTTTCGTAAACGTTGAAAGCCACGCATCGATGCCTTGCCAGGATTAATCGAGCCGCGTAGTTCGCGAATGGAGACAGAGAGCTCCATGAGATGACTCCCTACCTCGCGCTCGATGGCAGTCACGAATTTGCAGAGATCCCAGTCTCGAGGGCCGTCATGATTCTTTGTCGAGTGAGAATATCTAAAAGTTCTAAGGCGTGAGGTATGTCTGAGGAAGTCAGCAATAGCGACCTCGTCGACACTACAGCACAAGAAATGAACTGCTTCTAAAGTCTCTTCGATGCCATGATCTGGAGCATTGGATGGGATGCTCTTGAGACTGTCACCCGAAGCTACGCAGCTACACACCATTTCGGAGCGTTAGCGGGAGTCTTTGCTATGAGTTATAAACCGATTTAAAGCGGAATTGAATCCTTTGGGCAGTGGTATAGCAGGTTTGAGGCGAGCAAACGAGCCAGAAACGCCGTAAAGTGCTCTTTACGAGCACTAATAGACTGAAATGACGTACCTAGGTCCGCGAAAAGACCGCATGTGCGGTAGAGCCAGAAAAGGGCTCGCCCAACTCAAATCAAATCTTTGCTCGGGTCCTAATGAGACAGAAGGACCGAATTTTGTGGTCTGAGCAAGGCTAGGCCTATTGCAAGGAAGATGCGACTGCTTGGTCTGTACGTCGATTTGAAGCGTTAGCGGACTATGAAGCGACGTAGTAAAAAGGAGTAGAGCAAAAACTGAGCATTTCTGAACGTCTGAATAGCGGATCTGAGGCGGATAGACAACCCAGAAACGCGGTCTTACGCCTTCGATAAAACGAATAGACGTACTTATAGGTCAGTTTAAGGCGTTAGTAGAACTATTAATAGGCGGATAGAGCACCAAAATAGCAGTAACGTGGTGTTTTCGAACGTCTGAAAAGCAGATACAAGGCAAGCAAATGGCTTGAAAGGATTTTTAACGCTCTCAAGTTTCTTGATAGAGCGAAAAGACATACCTTGCGAACGACGACATTAATGAGCTTGTCTGTTGCCTCAAGTGGCTTCCAACACTTTGGTAGCGTGAGTGTCTCGACATTGGGTAAGAGCGTTAAAAGAAAAGCAGCAGCATATTGTGAATAGCGAGAGAATTCTAGGTCCTCTTCAATCTTGGCATAGTATTTCTCCCAGTCGAGACCTGCTTCCGCTAGATCGGGAGAATCGGCAAGCAGTCTGACCACAGCTCCACCACATTCGACGTCTGCGAGCATCCAACGGGGTGTGGCATGAGCGAACCTGTCAACCTAGAGTAGTTTTCGCAGTTAGCAATGCTCTTTCTGGAATATAGCTGGATCTTTGTAAACATTTGTGACTCTCGACTATGCGGATTCCCAGCGGGGTAACGCACTATGAGACCTATTTCGAGAGCCAGAAACGCCAGGAAGAGGTACAATACTTCTGAAAATTACTAACTTTGAAGTCGGCATGTCGAACGTAACGTGCCACAACAGGTTCGACGGCGATGCGTGTGATTAGATCGAACGCAGTTTTAATGGTATAAGAAGGATCATCCAGCCTATTGTAGTACGTAAAGTCTTGGAAATGCGAGCGAAGCTTGTTGTGATGCTCGACGAATGGGGTGCATAGTGCAAAAGTTTTCTTGCAGGTCAATGCCAGGCTCTCAAACCCCTCGGGCAAGACATATGTGATGATATCATCAAGGAGCTCGGTAGGCAAACGAGTGAGCGCCATGATAGTGCTTGAAGTTATTGTAAGTGACGCAGATGTGGGTGCGGACTTGGGTTGACATCATATGAATAGTCACCTGACCCAATAAACCGGTCACGACCGGTGCGTTGTTAAGCGAGGAAAGAACATCTCGTGACCCCGCTCGTTAGCGTTATTTATTGCTTAAATCGTTGATTTCGCATCATCGCATGTAGTTAATTCTGCATCCTTCTTGCACCATAGCCAATAAATTGCTTTCTGCCTGCAGTATCCATCCGGCCTATAGCGTGCAGTCATTTCATCGCTTTGCTTCCGGGCTTATGCTATTCCTTGAGTGGCGAAGGATTGCATTATCTTTGCATCATTGTATTTGATTATTATCTTTGCTTATTATCTTTGCTTATTATCTTTGCACATTATCTTTGCACGAAAGATAAGAGAAAATACTGTCTATTTATTTCTATTTACAATATTGTCGGGTTGAATCGAGAATTCAAGTCAATACTCAATATCAACATCGTGACTCGACTTGAATACTCAGTCCCAAAATTCTGACTCGGCTTGAATACTCGATCTCAAAATCCTGACCCGAATCGGGTCTTGGCGGGCCGAGAACCCGGCCTGACGCGGTCAGTCTAAGTAAATGATCGTTTCGAAAAGCTTGGTTCGATATCAAAGGCCAAGACCATGCTATCAGGGGAGGGTCCCACCTGACAACAGCCCAGAAGTTAAGAGAGTATCTCATATTCGAGGTGAGTGAGAGAATTGCTATCTTGAAATCATAAGAGAATATTGAGTTTTGTTTAGGGCGCAGACCCGAGCAAATGGGCATATGCCTATCTATTTGCGGTACCTTCTATAAATGGTCAAGTAGACAACCCCTTGGGATTCTGGTATCTCTATACGACGGATCGAGAGTTGACAGCAATCGTCCCTGAGCTTAACACTTCATATGGTGAACGTCGGATGTGGCTGGTACGTCAAGTTCTTGAACCAAAGCTCGAGTCTAAAAAATCAAGAAAGAGTCCATATACCTTCCGGGGACACTTTGGCAAAGACGTCCATGTTTCCCCCTTCATGCCCTCAGCGGGTGGAGGCTATACCATTGACACGTGTGATCCTTGCGCCTCTTCATCGAACCAATTAGATATCCTAGTTACTCTCACTAAAGCTGAAGGTGGGCCATTGCTAGTTACTCGCGTGACCTCGAGTTCACCCGGCTTAGACGCTTCAATAGCATCTATGTGGGAGAAGTTAGCATTCCTTGCGCGCTGGTGCTATGTGCCTACCACCACTGTCATGACATATCGTATCCTCTCCCAAGCGGCAAGGATATATTTGAAAGCTCCTCGAGTTTGGATCAGACCGGAGCCGATTAAGATAGCGCTGGGAAAGCCTGCCAGAGCAGATGAGAGGTATTTGGTGATCGTTCCTCATACATAACATGTCTCTAATCACCTTACTAGAACCTTAGAACGCAGCTTCCGTCTCATTCTTAAGGCTTCTGTAGAAAACCATCCTTCACCAATATCAGTTACCTACGTTACACCTGGCGAGCACAGTCAAAAGTCGGAAGTCTTCCGGTCCCTCGATATGTAAAGGTCAAGCCAGCTACCATGCGATGCAAAAGCTATTTCTATGAAAGCAGGAGAATCTCCAAGGCCTTCCTCTAGCGACGATAATAGCTCTCCAAACATTACTCTCCAGGTGATCAGCCCGATATTTTATTCTCGTTTCTTTCACTATCAATCTCCATCCATCGCATTCGCTGGGGAGCTACTCGACCACGTTCGGACAAGAACGCTATGGTCGTCGGATCCTGATCTCTTTGCCTCCATATTTGGCTCGATCACCACGCAATGAAGCCTACCATGCATCTAACTGGCAGCAACGACTGGCGCTGGCAGCTTCTCTCCATTCTTCGTACTGCTCCAGTGGCCACCAATTATCCTCGCGGCACGCCCTATATATGTTTCAAAGGACTATCAGGTATGGATCATTGGATACTAGAGCATTGTCAACTATCCGAAATTGAAGATTATCGACGTGCTATGTTACGTGTTTTCCTTGGCGAAAGGATTGGAGGAACTGCAGGGCCGTTGAAGCGGTTTTCTGATGATCTAGAACCATTCGGATTAAGCAGAGATGCAGTTTTAAGGATCTATGACGCGATTATCAAAGCTTTTGTAGTCACTATGACTGTGTCATTAGTTAAGCTACTGGAAGGAGGACATAGTATCTGGGTTATAGCGTTGGTAGAATGGGCAACGGCCGGACTTAATCTCTGGGCTCGTTTAAAGGCCTACATATGTGTACAGTACCCCGCACTAAGTCTTCGCGTGCGCTCCCCAACCAAATCACCACCCCACCTGCATCAACCATTGAACCATCAAATTCAGCTGGGGAACTTCAATATTTGGGCTGGTTATTTAGTAGTATATGATCTATGATTCCCCAATCAATATTTAGTATGCCAGCCCTCCGCTATAATTACAGCTTCACATCTGCGTGACATACTGGAAATTAGCCCCTCTATTACCTTCTCCCGTATGTTCCCCCAGACCTTCTGTAAAATCTGAAACAGTTGAGTTTCAGCTTCGTCGTCTTTACCCTTCAGTGAATTCAAATTCGAATAGACTTTATAGACTTTCTTCTTCAGTAGAGCTCAGAGATTTTCGATTGAGTTCAAATCAAAGCTGTACGAAGATCACTTCATGACTTCTATATCATTTTCCTGAAATCAAAGCTTCGATTTTCTGACTCTATGTATCGAAGCATTATTCTGCATGAACACTAGTTCTGATTCTCATATGTTAGTCAAATTGTATTTCAAAATCTGAATGTAGAAGACAACTGAATAGTCATGTTTTTTGAATTCAAAGTTTCGATCAAGCAGGTATAAATTCGATCTTTCAGAATCTCAAAAAGCTTCTCAAATCATAATGAAAAAGATCTTTTCATTGAAAATTTTCATCACTTTATTTCTATCTTATTTCTGTTTGCAAGTTTCAAACATTCATTCTGATGTTTTATCTGATTTTCGAGTCACGAATGTCTCATTCTGTTATGAGTCTGCATAAAGCGAATCATATGAGTGTATTCTAACTAGAAGTTCAAAGCTGAAGAAGAAAGAAGATGCAACACGTCATGAGTTTTACTCACGAAGACACGCTAGATCGCTAGCATGTCAACATCAGCTTTATACTAGTCTATGATAGTTTGACATGATCTATGTTAGACTAACTTGAAGTGCATGATTGCAACATTACTTCTTCTCTTCATTTAGCAATGTTCTCATTGCTGCAGTTTGATCAATCTTTCTTAAGTTGATTTCTATCTTGACTTGTTCAAATATCATTCATGAAAGTCATTTACAATCTTCTGACATTCTTTAAATTCACTTTCATTGACGTTGTATCAATGTAGATCGACGTCATATTTTTTTCAATTGACATGATATTATAGTTGTTTACTTCGTTTGTAGTGTTTGAAATTCAATATATTCTTCATCTTTCATTCATCTTCGTCATCGATCACTATAAAGTCGAACGATTCATTTCATTATTCATTCAGAAAGTTCTTTGAATCTAGTCACAGCAAATTTGATGCAAACTTCAAATGTATCTTCATAGTCAATGATAGTTTCAGTTGATAAATATGTTCAATCTCAATCAGAATCTTGAAGAGTTTTAACATTTTATCGTTTAGCTTCTTTGATGATCATGAGATCATTATGTTTCTAAAATTCAAAAACATTATGTCATTTATTTGATAAATCATTTTCTTTCAATGCTTATCAATCTGTTTCTTCATTGTGACTCTGACTTTTGTCAAGACTTGCTTGATCAATGCTAGTGATCATTTCATGTGTTTAAATATATTCTTTGCTTTGTCTGCTTCAATTCTAGCTTGAGTGATCTCATATTCAATTGAGTTCAAATCGAAGCTCATATGAGAGTGAAAGCTCTTATTCAGAAAGAACGTTGACTGTTCAATTGACAACAAAATAACATTGTTATCAATGAATTTGATCATGAATAATCAGATAAATCAATTATCTTACATATATGAGCAGTAACTTCATAGATATCATTCTACATTCTGATTCATTCTTTCTGTCTGATCATTGATCTGAGAATGATAATCAATGAATAGTTTCATCTTGATGTTTAGTCTCAGACATAAAGACTTTCAGACAATCAATATGAATTGCAAATCACGATTGAACATTATTGATTTTGATAGTTCATGAGTTCTGAAGACTCATATCAACAGTAGCTTGACTGTTTATTCTGCGAAGATTTCTTTGTCATCTGATTAACATGATATATAGTGTCGCTTCTTAGACAATCAATTTATGACTGTCAGAATCGCGTTGCTTTCATCACTTTCTGATAAATCAATAATGAAGTTTAATGATATGTTTTGTTATTGCTGCTTGAGTATGAGCAATGACTTCAGCAGTTCATTGATTCGATCTTTCAATACTTTTGATCTACGACAAACGTAACTGTTACGATTCTAGCTACGCATCTATGTTGGTAGCTATGTTGATAGCTATGTTGATGACTATGTTGATGGCTATGTTCCTGACTATCGCCGGCCGCTCGTCACTAGGCTATCGGATTGTTCCGGAGCCAACCCTATTCAGGGTTAGCTTATGTTTCCCTGAGCCATATAGATAGCCGGCCCTTCCCTTCTAGATACTTTCCTTCCTTAGCATTTATATACTCGTTACATTACACTCATATGACTCGCTCTATGCTGGCCCCTAACATTATATAAATGCTTCTTCGTTACAGGCGAAGTGAAATAATCTGCATCGACTTGCTCTGCCCGATTCACACGACTATTGACTTTGATCTAGCCGACTCGCGACCGTGCAGACACTCACTCTTCTTCCTCGTGAGCTGACTCAGCGAGAATAAACAAAAGATTCGGACTCGTGCGCTGATCAGCGAGTATAAACAAACGATTGGAACCATCCGACTAGGTCAAAGATCAGCGGATACATCGCTCATTCAAATTCGCAAGGGATTCTTCGAGTTTGATGAGCACTCAAACGGGGCCAGTCATAGAACTGCGTGAAGCCTCTACCCCAAAGAGCAACCAAAGAGGCCAGTCTAGAACTGCGTGAAGTCTCTACCTCGAGAAGCAAACCCCCAGTGAGCCTGCTTCAATGGCACCGTCAATGCGATGACCTTCTCATCGCCCTACCTACCAGTGAACCGGTCCGCCTACCAGTTCACGTGCAACTAGTGAGCCTGCTTCAAAGGCATCGTCAATGCGATGATCTTCTCATCGCCCTACCCACCAGTGAACCGATTCGCCTACCAGTTCACGTGCAACTAGTGAGCCTGCTTCAATGACACCTATCCTCAATGCGATGATCTCCTCATCGCCCTACCTATCAGCGAACCGGCCTACCTCGTGTTCCTGTGTCAACTAGTGAGCCTGCTACAATGGCACGATAATGCCTTCGGCAACAAGCAAACCTTTGAGCTTGTTCCTATACCGAAACCTCAGTGAGCCTGCTTCAACGGCACCCTCAATGCGATGATCTACCCACCCTCATCGCTCTACCTACCAGTGAACCTGGCCCGTCATCGAGTTCACGTGCAACTAGTGAGCCTGCTTCAATGGCACCTTCCGTCAATGCGATGATTCATCTACTCACATCGCTCTACCTACCAGTGAACCGGTCTGTCGACTCGTTCGCGTGCAACTAGTGAGCCTGCTACAAAGGCGCGTCCGATATTGACCTCGTCATCGAGCCAGTCACTCGATAGTTAGCCTGCTTGAACGGCACTCAAAGTGAGCCTGCTACAAAGGCGAACAATGATTGACCTCTTGATTGAGCCGGTCAACGAACGGAACAAGCCCTACTGTGTAGTAGGCCTGAACCAGCAGTGAGCCTGCTTCAATGACACGATCACAATCGACCTCTTCGATGAGCTAGTCGATCCTCTTCTAGTGAGCCTGCTTCAATGGCACCAGCCAATAGCCGACCTCTTCGCTGAGCAAGTCGGTTCCTTCCTACATAGCTAGCCTGCTACAATAGGCATTTCGATTCTACACAAGGCTAAGAAAATACATTCATGCGAACATGAATCGTTGAAGGGGGGGGGTACTGTTACGATCCTAGCTACGCACCTATGTTGATAGCTATGTTGGTAGCTATGTTGATGACTATGTTGATGACTATGTTCCTGACTATCGCCGGCCGCTCGTCACTAGGCTATCGAATTGTTCCGGAGCCAACCCTATTCAGGGTTAGCTTATGTTTCCCTGAGCCATATAGATAGCCGACCCTTCCCTCCTAGATACTTTTCTTCCTTAGCAATTATATACTCGTTACATTACACTCATATGACTCGCTCTATGCTGATTTCTAACAGTAACAGTTTTGAATGTAGCGCTTGATCGTCGTTCTCATCTTCGATCAGCAATATGATTATCTCAGCAAGTTCAATGTTTGATTCATGTCAGAATGATCATTGATTGAAAGATCATGTGCTTTTTTTATCAATAAAATAATCATTGACTGAGAAATTCATAGTCTATCATCTTTTCAGAGTACTTCATCAAGTATCTTGCAATTGTCTAGATCAATATTTTGACAAGTCTTTCTGTTCTGTTTCATGATTATTTGAATATTAAAGCACAGTTGATTCATTCAATTTTTAACTATAATCTAATTCTGAATAAAAATCATCTCTTAGATTGAATTTTGATTAACTTTCAATTCAAGTTTTGAATCTGAGTCAGATTCTGAATCAAATCTGAGCAAGATCTGAGTCAGATCTTGATCAGCTTTCTGATCATCTTTTATTAATTGAAGTTCAAATCTGTCTTTTGACAGTAGCATCTGATGCTGATATAGCTTATGATCATCATTTGCTTCAACTGACTTGACATCTGACATTCTGATCAACGCGTCGACTTTCAGATTCTGTTTTCTCGACTGATATATGATCTTGAAGTTATATTCAGATAACTTTTCAGCTCATTTAGCTTGTTGTCTGATCAGTTTTTTGATGATCATGAAGTACTTCAAATTCAGATGATCGATGAAGATCTTGATTGAAATATTCATACATTTCAATTCAAGACATCAATGCTTCAAGCAATGAATAATGATCAGCAGTTTCTTGTCATAAATCTCGTAGTTACATTTTGCAAGAATCATGTTCTTGCTATAAAAGATCACTGAATGTAGAATGTCTTCATTGTCATATTGAGACAATACTTCGTCATTGACATAGTTCAAGAAATCAGTTTTCAGAATAGCTTCTCTGATTGAGTTGAAATGCTTCAGAACGAGAACTGTTGTCACTTGTTGCTTTAATTCTTCAAAGATTGTCTGACAGATTTCTGTTCATTCAAAGAAATGATCTTTTCAAGTCAGCTTTATCATGAGTTGAGCAATCTTTGAAAAGTTCTTTATAAATCATTGATAGAAATTGCAGAAATCAATGAAGATTTACACATGAGTCAATGATCAAGACACTTCTCAGTTTCAAATCACATCTACTTTTCAAGAATTCATTCGCAGATCATTAATGAATATCAGTAGTTCAAGAAATGAGATTTTCTGAATCTTGAATTTGCACTTGTCAATGTTTATCTGTAAATTGACTTTATGAAGCTTCTTTAGCACTTCTTTCATATGAGTTTTATGTTCTTTCAATGTCTTACTGTAGATGAGAATATTATTCAAGTATGTTTGACAGAATTTATGCAAACAGTTGAATAACACATCATTGATATAATGCTGAAAGAAAGCAGATTCATTGATTAATTTAAAGAGCATTACTCTATACTTGTAGATGTCAAAAAAAGTAACAAAAGTAGTTAAATTCTCACTTTCTGAACTCATGTGCAGTTTATTGAACGTGACAATAATGTTGAGTTGAGTCAGATACTTACTGTCTTGAATTCAAGTTAGTACTTCATCTATCAAGAGTATTGAATAATGATCTCTTTTGATCAGAGCATTCAGTTTTCAATAGTTCATGCAAAAGCAAAGACTGTCATCTTTCTTTTTGATAAACAGTATTGACGAAGCAAAAGAAGCTTTGCTGAGTGTGATAAACTTTTTCTTCAAATTCTCTTTTAAATACTCTTTGATCTTCTGCAATTTATAGCTCAACATAAAATACAATTGACTTCTAAAAAGTTGACTCTCTTCTTCTAATTCAATCTTATGATTGTATGATTGATGTAAGAACAACTGCGTTGTCTTTTCTCTATCAAAAACATTCAGAAAGTCATGATAAATTATTAAAAGCTTCTTTTTCAGTTCATTTAATGACATGATAAAGATCATTTCATTCAGTTTCGCGAAATCTTCAACTGAGCTAAGCGCTTTGTTGATTTTACTAATGATTAAGAAGAAAATCTTGATCTTCTTATTCTTGACTAGAGTTCAATATACAACGACTTCGATCATGATAATATTGATGAGTCTCTTTGTTTTAGTTGATTGAAATGAGCGAAGTTGATCAAAGTCAACTTGAGTGCTTTGCTTTGCTATGAGAGCAGATTCAATGAATTGAGCAGATTCAATGAATCGAGCAGATTCAATGAATCGAGCAGATTCAATGAATCTATTCACTGATTTCTGATTCATGAATCTCTTCAAGATGATCATTGATGTAACAATTAAATTTAAGTTCTTTCATTTCATTTCACAGATTTCATTTGATTCAAATCTGTAAAATGCTGATTGACTGCTTGCTTTTGAAATGATAGATTTTGATGTTCAAATCTTCAATGATGATATTAATCAATCATTTTTAGAATTTATCAACATTTGATTTCTTTTCAATTAAAGATTTTCAATGATTATCTTGTATTAATTTAGATGAGTTATTAATAAAAACATCATTTCATTCTTATGTTCTTGTATCATGATCAATGTATACAAAGTGTGTGTAATCGACTTTCAATCAGAAATTTCATCATACAATTAAATCAACTTTGATTTTGACAGCAATATTGACTGAATATCAAAGCATTCACATAGCTTTGACATCAAAGATTTATCAATGAAAGTTATGTCAGTGACTTCAATATTTATCAGAGCAAAAGATCTGAATATTTTTTCTAGACTACTTAAGATGACATCAACAATGAACGACTTGAAATCAAATGAATCATCAGGCATGCTGATGAAGCAAAATATGAATATATTGTTCTCAATCACTACTTTGATGAGAACAAGTCGTTTTTCAAATTCGCTGCGATTTCGTGCATCTGAGCTGATTCAAGACAGTCATATGCTCTATGTTCTAACTTCTTGCATTTGAAGCAGAGTTTTTTTTAAACAACTTCTTTCTAGCAGAATCAACGTTTGATATTCTGAGTTTCTTTCATGCAAAGATTGAAGCTGAGATCGCAGTAATGATCATCATCAAGATGCTAGCGATAGAATGAACAACTTAAGTCATTGATGTCTTGAAAGCTAATTGAGCATTCAATTTCGTCAATCGAACGTCGACTTGCATGCAAATGTCGACGAATTCATTCAAATTCATAGTTCATTTATTGATCATGACTCGCTGAAAATCTGAGCTAATCTTATGCTGAAAATCATTTAATAAAGTTTTGTTATTGTACTTTAGTTTCACACTAAGTCTTTGAAATTTCATTTAAAATTCATGAAAGAAGATCTTGTTTTGATACAGCTTCAAAAACTGTCGTTGAGTTGTGTGATATCAATTGAAATCATCGTACATCTTATTTATGATCGACAGTATCTTTTCTGCTTCAAGAAATGAGTTCGTGATCATGTTTTTCATTCTGAATGCTATGTGTTTGATCATTGTTTCACTGACTCAACTTTTCACATATGCAATCTTCATTTCTTAAATAGAAAAATGATTCTTGTTCATCTTCAGCTTATTTCGCATTTAAGACAATCAATTATTTACATTCTGTCTTGAATCTTCAAACAGAAATGAGTCAAATAACTTGATTGACTTCAAGAATCAATCTTTCGAAATCAAAGTGCTTAGTTGACTTGATGTCACTTCTAGATGATGTATAATCATGTTCTTTTTCTTCATCTCTTTTCATAAATGCATTTAAACAATGTTCAACGTTGTCTACGTAGCTTTCAACTTGATGTTGATAGCTTTCAATTCAATGTTGATCTTGTTGATGTCATTCAACATCTGAATCATGTCATTGTGAATCTCGATTTCGATGTCATGCTGTTAACATATGTACTTAATAAACACAACGAGATTGACTGCTTCATGAATGCTTATTCAAGCATTCAGTTCAGTGCTGATGCTGATCTTGATCATTTCGTGATCAAAAAGCAACATGTTTATGTTCTCTTCTTTAATATTCAATGACACATTCGTGTCTTCTTTTTCTGATGCTGTTCAATTCTGTGATAGAAGTGATTCTCTTTCAGCATCTTAAGTTTTATAGCGAGTCATGCTCATTGATTCTGATTCTAATTCTGTGCTTTTAATCATTGTGTGAGTAGAAAATTGCTGATCGAAATTTGACTGAAATTTCTGATTTCAATTCTAGAAAAACACATTCATGTTTTTCTGTTCTTCTGTTCTGATGATGAGCTCAGTAAAGAGTTAGTCTAGAACAACATATTCATGTTCTTCGATTTTGTTCTAGAAATTTCTTGATTTTTAATGAGTCTTCTGAACTCAATTTTCTGATTTCGATTCTGATTCAAGTTTGAGTTATGTAACTTGTTTTTATATTATTTACACGTTAATAGCAAGATTAATGAGCTTTGAACTAATTTTATGAGTCTGCATAAAGCGAATCATATGAGTGTATTCTAACTAGAAGTTCAAAGCTGAAGAAGAAAGAAAATACAACACGTCGTGAGTTTTACTCACAAAGACACGTTAGATTGCTAGCGTGTCAACATCAGCTTTATACTAGTTTATGATAGTCTGACATGATTTATGTTAGACTAACTCGAAGTGCACGATTGCAACACGTTCGATCAAATGACTTTTCTTCATTGATTCATGATTCAATCTTTATGATTTTTAGCTCATTTTAATCGAAGCAAAGTGTTATGAGTGTATCAAGATCAATAAGACTGAACAAGACTGAAGCTTTAATCAATTTGCAGTGCATGTTAGCAAGTACTCTGTATAATGATTAAAACTAGTCAACAATCTGATTGAGATCTGACTCAGATTTGACTCAGATATGACTCAACACTCTTTTTCTTTCTCAACATTCTTTTTCTTTTTCAACATTCTTTTTCTTCATCAACATCTTGTTCATCTACATCATCTTCTTTTCATGTCACAAACACATTTCTTTTAAGTCTAATGCAGTCTCTGAACATTACATAAATAGAAGCTTTTGTATCAATCTTCTTCTGTATTCTTAATATTCAGTTATAGCTACTTCTAAAGATCAAGCACTATCAACTCTGATCTTCATTGATTGTATCATTTAGACATGATTCTGACATTATATTAAGAATTCATTAATCACATGATACTGATTTCATTACTCATTCAATCAACTTGTACAGATGAATCGAGTTTAAAGAAATTTGTTTATCTGATGATTCAATCTCGAAAGACAAGAACAACATCAGAAAATTCATAGAATCAACAAAAACATACGATCGTTGAATTGCTAGAAGATCTATCGCTCATTCAGTACACATTCATTCAAAATCGATTAATAGAATCTATGATAAAAAATCTTCATGAATTGCTAGAGAATCAAATCAATCAAGAGAATTACAATAAAGAATCTTCGTGAATTACTTCAAGATTAATCACTTTCACAAACATCTTCTTTATTAAACAAACATTCGTCTTTCTTCTTAAAATCACTGAGCTTCGTTCTTCATTCAGTTCAAATCAACTCTTATCTTCTTCACTATGACATTTAAGAACACACTTAATAAAGATAAAGCTTTCGTTGATCTTTTACAATAAACATGTTCACAAGTTCTCTCTTTTATCATTGACTCACAACACACTTCTTCATTCATTGCTTTCAATGAATCAAACGCTGAAATCATCATACTCAATGATATGAAAGTATGAAAGAAATGTATCTATGCTCTTAATAAAGAAACAGATCATCTTGTCAAGATGAAACAATAAGACAAGAGCGAAATTCAACAGTTGAAAGCAAAACTACACAAGCTTTCACTGCTATCACAATCAATGTAATCATCACTGCTCTTTTGATTATCATTTACTTCGAATGATCTAGATATTATAAAATACTCGACTCTTCAATGTTCATTGATGAAAAGAATTCTACTTGAGAAAACTGATCTTTTGACATACGAGAGAAGTTAGCAATTAACATTGACATCTTCTCAAATGAACTCTACAAGCTGAGCTACATAAACTCTCGACTAGCAGATGACATCGTCGAAATCACTCAAGTCAGACGTGATCTCAACTGTAACAATCTTTATCTGACTATCAATGAACTTCTAAAGAAACTAGCTCAATCGTTTCATGATTCTGATAAGAAAGACAACTATCGTAGAGAATATATTAATCTGATTCAAGAATCAAAGAAATTCAGCGATTTCTTTAATCAGTTTCAACGACTACGTCTTTGAATTTTTTGAACAGCTCAGATGAAGTCACTCATCAAACTATCAGATATTTGAAACTATCTGATTCGCTTGAACAATGAACATAGAGCAGTTCGAGAGTTCAAGAACAAACTACTCAAAT
>JAABUT010000459.1_pt1 | contig 66481 bp, 38 predicted proteins | sample 5559281 | NCBI WGS metagenome assembly JAABUT01 (sample SAMN10711880, study PRJNA513359) | rock metagenome | isolation source: Antarctica rocks | place: Antarctica: Victoria Land, Ricker Hills nord | collected 2016-01-04 | reverse complement strand
ACCCGCACCACACGGGCACCGACTCGCCCGCGGTCGACCACACCGGGACTGTCGGAAACTCTCAGCGGGCGTCACCGAGCCCGCGCTACCCCGACCAAACCCAACCCCTCGGGGCCCCGACACCCACCGAGCCTCAGGAAGCCCCGAGAGGGCCCGCCGACGACGCCGAGCACCGACGGACCGTCAGCCGGCCATCCGAGCGCACCCAAAGAACCAAGACCCCGAGGTAGCACCAAACAACTGGATCATGTATGATGAAAGTACACCGAGAGGGAGATGGTCCCTCGCCCCGAGCCGATCGGAGCCCCACACTCATGAGCACCAGAACCACCTACCGCCGGAAGGCCGCCGAGCTGGCCGAACATGGCCTCAACTACGTCGGGCCCGGGCCTTGCCCGTCCAGCACCTGGGCGTACGACTCCATCGGCCGAGCGGTTGTGCTGGACAAAGACGGCAGCGAGATCGACCGCACCGCGGCCGGCGCTCGAGCGCGCACCGTCGCACGGGCCAGCGAGCTGACCACCACCATGCGCATCCCGGGCTACCGCGTCCGCTACGCCACCACCGGGGAGCGAGCTGTGGGCTTCGAGGCGCCGCTACCCGAACACCTACACGCCTGCCGGGACCGGAACGGCCGCCTCTCCGACAACCTCGGCGACGAGATCCACCCGGACGGTGCCTGCCGGACCTGGGTCCCATTCGATCCGGCGGCGGCCGTCACCATCTCGCACGTCCTCCCGAGCCCGGAGCGCCCACTGGTGATCGTCAACGCGCCCGAGGTCACGGCCCCGCCCCACCCCGCGCAACCGGTGCCGGCCACCTACGCCGGAACGTGCGGCATGTGCTGGGGCTCCTACCCGGCCGGCGCCCAAATCGTCCTCGCCCACCAACACTCCGCAGGACCCGCCCACGCCCAATGCGTCACCACACACGATCTGACCCAGCCCGAACCCTCGGGGACAACCCGCACGCAGCTGCAAATATGAAGTCAACCGAGAAGGACAGGATTCATGACCACACATTTCGCAGTCACCGGACCGGAGTACCTGCTAGACGAGGTGCAGGTGTGCCCGGCTTTGTCCGAGGTGACCTGTGAGGGGTACGTGGTCGATGACCAGGGACGTCGGCACCTGATTGTGCAGGTCGGCGCTGTGCGACTGCATCTTGGCCCGGATATCGCCACGGTCAAGCGGACACTGCAGATCGTGGCCGCAGCCATGAAATTCCGTCCAGTTCCGCCGCCGTCAGAGCAGCTCACTGATGCTGTGACGTGGCTGCTGCTGACGTTCCACGGAACGTCCGGCTTCGATCCGGACGAGCGCGGAGCAACCGAATAATGTATGATGAAAGTACACCGAGAGGGAGATGGTCCCTCACGAAAAGATTTGGAGCGCAAGATGTTGAACATCACCCACACCGCCGCCGAAGGCACGCTGATCGACGGCACCTCGCGCGGCGATGGCACCGCGGACGTCCTCAAGAGCGGCGGCTGGCGCTGGTCACGCACACTGGGCAGCTGGTACGTGCCTCAATCACGCGACCGCGACGCCAAGACCTGGATCATCCACCCGACGGCCGATCGGCTACAGGCAGCCGGCTACGACGTCGAGGTCGACATCGACAACACCTCCCGACCCGCCGAACAGGTCGAAGCCGACCGCATCGAGCGGCAGGAACAACGGGCCGGCACGCTCGATGCGAAGGCCGAACGGTTGGCCGGCCGGGCAGCGGCAGCCGACGCGGCTCTCGACGCAATGCCGAGATACCCGCTGGGGCAACCGATCCTGGTCGGACACCACTCCGAAGGCCGCGACAGAGACGGCCGTAGAGCGGCAACTCCGTCGCTTTGACGCCGGCGGTTCTCCAGGCCCTGACGGATCTGGTCACCGCGTAGCCCCGATCTCGCCAGAGAAACGCTCTATCGCCACAACGACATAACACCTGTGTTCATCACTTACCTTTCACCTGCGATAGTCAGGACCGACCATGACCAACACAAATGCAGACATCTACGACACCCCGGCCAACCGGGCCAGCACCAACGATTCCACCCGCATCGACTACGACGAGACCTACCGCGACCACCAGCTCCGCATCGTCAACACCGCGGCACTCGCTGAGCTGCTCAAATTTGCTTTGCGTCGATTCGGCCAAATTATCTGTCGTCATTTGTAACACTTGCGTTTATATCGGTGCCACGCTGGCGGCCGCGGATCCCGGGTCGGCGCCGGGTCCGCACCCCCAGGCATCCGCCGGCTCTCACCTCCCCGAGTACCGTCAGGAGCGCTCCGACACCCCTGCGGCACTCCAGTCCCGGACCCAGCCCGCTCGAGCCCACACCCAGACCCACACAGCCCGTCAGAGACCGACCCACACCACACAGGGGGGCCGCCGGAAACCTGCGGTCGACTAAACCCCGGACCGTCGGCTCCCTCACAGACCTCCGACACCACCACGGCCAGCCCACCCCGACCAAACCCGCCCCCGGAACCCCACCGAGCCTCCACACGGGCGCCCAGGAGCCATCCGAGGGCCCGCCCGGCGGACCCGGCACCGAACCGCCGGCCGACGACACCCCGACGACGCCCAGGCAGCCGACGACGACACCGTCTGCGTGACAGCAGTGGTGAGCGACGGTCCGGGGCATTGCGATCCTCCTGACGGGCGACCACGATTCTCGCAGTCAGGAGCGTCGCCGGCGACTGGAATACTTAGACCGCGGGCGCGAATATAGAAGTGGGTCACCTCGGAGTGGGGGGTCCGAATCGTCTCCCCGGGCGTCCACACCGCACTCGCAATGACCAGGATCGCTGTGCCTCTGTTCTGTCAAGCCGCGAACGGACACCGGACGGGACCGACACACCCCAGGAGAGCCAGCCACAACAGCAGGGTGGCAGGAATTACGCGAGTCAACCGCCCGGTGTCCTACGGCACCATACGAGCGATCAACCCGACCACGACACCGCAACAGCCATACAAGTCGGAATTACGTGAACAGCGACACCGTGCTCCACCAGCGGAACAAATACGACCCGGCCCGATCAGGACACAGGGGGCACAGTCGAACTACAAAACCTGCCACTGTCAGAAGCAATGACGAGCACTGGCCACCTGCTACGACAAACTCGCCATCCCCCACCGTGCGGCGTCGTGCTTTCGGCTTGCATCGTCTGGACCAGGGTATTAGGAGACACGCTCTAGGTAGCAACCAACAAAACGTCAAAACGCAACGATCTCAGATTCTCAGGGCCTTCGTCGCCATCTTGCTAACCGCTTGCGACGCCGAGGTTCTTCCGACTCGTCTTGCGTACGCTGGATGGGTTCGTGAGCCTCTCGCCAAACCTTGACAATCTCTTCGATGTCGAGCTGCATCGAGGTCATCGGCGGACCTTCTGGAGGCATCCTGAGCGCCTCAAGGATACGTTCGTTCAACTTTGTGACTGCGGCCCTAGCATCGGACTCAGTACGCAGCTTCGCTACAGTGGCCGGCAAGTCCTCGGCCTCCTTGCGGAGTGCAAGCGCTCGCGGCAGGAACGCCACCCCGTCAATGGCCTCACGCTGCATGTACTGGCGCAGCCACCAGTTCTCGTCCTTTGGACCCCCCAGGTCGCCCAGCGGCTTGCCTGCGCCGGGTAGGTTATCGAATAAGCCACGCTCCTGCGCTTCGCGGATCTGCCGCTCCACGAGCCGGTCGATACTGCCGGACATCATTGCCTCCTTGCCCTGCCTCGACGTCGGCTTTCATTCCGTCACTTTAGAATACTTGACTTACATCGCCGGCGGTGAGCATTTAGCGATTCGATCGTCAATCAGGCGAGGTCGGCCACCTCACGTAGGGTCGGGAGCTGGCGCGGTTGGCGCCGGGTTTGGGGTTAGGTCCTGAAGCATTCATGCCCGTGCTTTTCCCTCGGGTTGTGCCACTTCCGTGACCCTGACGTTTCCGGCTCCCGCCGTCGAACCGTGCATGCGGTTCTCTCGCGCACGGCTCACCGACGTCGTTCACCGCGAGCATTCAGCGTCACCCGCCAAGCCCTGGGTGCGGCAATGAGTCCATCAAGGCTGAGCAGTCCCAAGTGATTTCGGCGATTGAAAGAATCCCACCGAACAGCCGAAGCCCCGGGACGTCTGTGCCACTTGCTGATCAACAGCCCCAGGCGCATCCGCATGAAGTCCCTGAGCGACTCCGCCCTGCGGGGTGCCGGTCACCGATCGCCGGACCCCCACCGCAACATGCCACGCAAGGACTCACACCGGCAAGCGACGACGAGCACGAACCAACAGATCGCCCTGACACGAGGTCACCTCTCGCTCCACTGGGCGCACGAAAGTTCGAGGCTAGGCTCGAAGAATGGACATAGGAAATCGATCGGGCGGGCTCTATGCGATCAGCGACCTGCACGTTGGTCACCAAGAGAACCGTGCCGTGCTGGACCGCATCCGCCCAGTAGCCGACGGCGATTGGCTCATCATAGCTGGCGACGTCGGCGATCGGCTGAGTGATATCGAGACCTCGCTCACTGTCCTACGTCAGCGCTTCAAACAGGTCGTCTGGGTGCCGGGCAACCACGAGCTGTGGACCAGCCGGCAAGACGGGGACGAGCTGCGTGGAGTCCGGCGCTACGACCGTCTAATCACCATGTGCCGGGAACTCGGGGTCACCACGCCCGAGGACCCGTACCCGGTTTGGCACGGCGCGGATGGGCCGTATCGGATCGCGCCACTGTTTCTACTTTACGATTACAGCTTCCTCGTGGCCGGGACAACGACGAAGGAGCAGTCACTGCAGGCCGCTTACGATTCGGGTGTCGTGTGCACCGATGAGTACCTCTTGCATCCTGACCCGTTTCCCACCCGCGAAGCGTGGTGCCGTAGCCGCGTCGAGGCGACAGAAGCACGACTTGCCGAGGCGGACGGAGCAATGCCGTTCGTCCTGGTCAACCATTGGCCACTGGTACGCGAGCCGACGCGGGTCATGACACATCAGGAGTTTCCGCAGTGGTGCGGTACGACGCTCACCGCCGATTGGCATATCCGATTTGGCGCCGCCGTCGTCGTCTACGGCCATCTGCATATTCCCCGCTCAACCACCTATGACGGGGTGCGCTTTGAGGAGGTGTCCATCGGGTATCCCGACGAGTGGCGTCGCTTCGGCCTGCGCAGCGACCTCGTTCGGCTGATCCTGCCCGGAGCCAGCGAATGATCGAGACTTTGCTACCACGCTGCACGAGCGTCGTCGAGACTTTCACCGATCGTCTAGACATCACTCTATTTCCCGAGGAGGCCGCTGCGATCGCACGCGCGGTCGACAAGCGACGCAACGAGTTTACGACAGTGCGCAGCTGTGCACGCGATGCATTAGCCCGACTGAGGATCGCGCCGGTACCTCTCGTACCGGATGAGCATGGCGCGCCACAGTGGCCGGCGCAGGTAATCGGCAGCATGACCCACTGCGAGGGTTACCGCGCCGCAGCCGTCGCGCGCCCGGCCAACCTCGCATCGGTCGGCATCGACGCCGAACCCGACGGCCCTCTTCCGGAAGGTGTACTGAAGATTATCGCCCTGCCTGACGACCTCGTAGGCGTTGACGCGGTCACCTCGACCGGAGTCTCAGGCGACCGGCTGCTTTTTAGCGCGAAGGAGTCGGTTTACAAGGCTTGGTATCCGCTGGCGCGGCGCTGGCTCGGGTTCGATGGTGCGGCTGTGACCTTGCATCCCAACGGAACGTTCGTCGCACGCCTGCTCGTGGATGGCACCATAGCTGACGGTCGTCGGCTGGCCAGCTTCGAGGGACGTTGGCTGGCTGCGGGTGGCCTCGTCATGACGGCCGTTACCGTCCCGCCAGCCTGACCAATGCCTCTGCCCGCGCAGCTTTGCGGTGCCGAGAAACCGTCCAGCTCGGGGCTCCAGCCCAGCATTCCGGCGCGCCATCTCGCTGGGTCCGGGCAAGCTCACCTATATGGCGGGGTGGGGGTGGGTGCGAATACACCAAGCGATGCAGCCCGCCGCGACTCCACTGGCGGACTGCAAAAACCAGGCAAGCAAGGACTCTCACGCACTTTGCTCAGCTGCCCGGCACCCGACTCGGACTGGACACTGGTCTGGCGTCGCCTCACCAACTTCCAGACGTGCTGCGCAGACTGTGAGGATCATCACCGGCATCAGCAACGGCCGATCTGAAAACTACAACCGGATCGCCAAACACACCGGCCGCGTCGCGTTCGAATTTCGTAAACCGACCAACTCGAACGCCGGATGCGATTCGCCTGCACTCGTGCATCGCGCCGGGTCAAAACCACGCCCGAGCTCGGTTAAGTGCGAAGACCCGGTTTACTCATGCCCCTCGTCGGCTCGTGTGGTATTACCGATGGCGCGCGGGGTTTCAGCTGGCCGCGGCGCGCTCCCGTACGCTACGCGGGCGCATATCCGTCCAGACCAGCTCGATGTGCGCGAGACAGACCTGCTTGGTTCCGCGGGTGCCGTCGAGGTGCCACCCGGCTGGCACCTCGCGATCGGTCGGCCAGATCGAGTATTGCTCCTCGTCGTTGAGCACAACTGCATACTCGAGCGCGTCCTCCTCTGCGTCGCCGGACGGCGTGGTCGTGGCAGGCTGGGCGTCGGTCATGGTCGCTCCTTGAGAGTCGGGGTGGGGCGGTTGGGACGGCGTGGCAGGATTGGCGGCAGGGGCACCGCAACGAATGCGTCGCGCACCGGCAAAGGCCAGCGGGCGGGGTCAATACCGTGCTGGCAAACGAAGGCGTAGACGAAACGTTCGAGGCCGATGCCGACACAGCCGCTGCGTGCGAGGTCGTCTGGGCCGGAACGGATATCGAAGCGCTTGCTAAAGAAGTCGTCGTGGAAGTTGAACGATCCGGCGGCCAAGCTACGCCCGTTGGACAACTCGAGACGCAACTCGTATTTCAGCTCGAGCAGCCGCTGCGAGACGATCTTGGTGGCCGTGTCCTCGGTAAAGAACGGGTCGTTGGCGACCTCACAGGTGGCTGCAAGGCCGAGCGTCGTGACCAGCTCACGCACCGCGTCGATGACAAGCTGGCGCGAGGCAAACACAAACTCTCGGGAGCCGAGGAAAACGATCTCGCGGATAGTGAAGTCCCACAGCCGCTCGAGAGTGGTGGCGTAGCGGGACTCGAAGCGAAAAGACTTGCCACGCGAAGTTACCACGCGGTTCTCGCCGGACGCGAGCTGTGCACCAGCGAATTGGCTAAAGGTGTGGAAGCACATTGTTGGCGGCAGGCACAACTCGACGTCGTCGCATGCGCCAAGCACCGCGGGATCCAGTGCTCGACCGGATGCACCATAGTCGCGTACGAAACGGTGATAAGTATCGACGTCGCTGTGCAGGCGCGTGACGAACATCAAGAACTGCGGGAACGACTCAAAGTAACCGCAGCGCTGCAGCGTGCTCGTCGGGATGACAGTCGGATAGCGATACTCGACGCCGCCGAGCCGCGTGCGCACCAGTTCGCGCAGCAGGCCGTCGATGTAGTCCATCAGCGACAGCAGCGGCTCGCCGACAGCAACCTGCCCGCGACCGAGCGACACGGCCTGATCCCGCTCGATGAGGTCATCAAAGACGTCGCGAATAGGACCGGTGCCGTTGGTAGACCAGGTCACCTTCTGCCGCACAAGGCCCTGCTTAACGATGTCGTCGACGATCATGCTGGTCAATTGGCCCGGCACCATCGAGTCAGTATTCAGCAGCACCTCAGTGTCGAGACGGACCGCAACGATCTGGGCATCGTCATAGATCAGCTCGAAGTCAACAATCTGTGAGTCCACGAAGAAGATCCGACGAGCGATATCCGGGCCGAAGGCGGCATCTACAGGCTTTGGCAGTCGTACGAGAATGTCAGGCACGGGGAAGAGCCTCCGCGGGGTCGGGAAAGGTGATATTTGCTCCGGTGAGCATGCTCAAGGCGCGACGCTGAACTTGCTGCCGACTAAGGCGGTAAGGCAGCTAACCGAACGGAAGTTCTGCATGTCCAAGTCCTCCGAGGCTAGCTCGATTCCGAACTTGTGCTCGACGAATAACACGAGCTGCATCGCGAACAGTGAGTTCACGTAGCCGAGGGCGAAGATGTCATCATCGTCACCCAACTCGTGGCCGGGGAAGTGCGGCGTCAGGAACATCCTTATGGCGGTCTCAATGTCGTTTGTTGTCATAGGAGTCTCTCCTTTGGAGGGTCCGAGGTTGGTGGAGCCGTTTCGGCGATGGTCGTATCGTAGGCGGCGAGCTCGTCGAGCTGATGGGCGAACTCGGCAACTGTGGGGTGGGCGAACAGCGTGGCAAGTTTGATAGTCCGGCCGGCGCGAAGTTGGATTCCCTGCGCAATGCGCAGCGCGATCAGGGAGTCGCAGCCGAGGTCGAACAAGGCGACGTCTACAGGGATTTCGGCGCGGCTGAGCTCGAAACCCCAAACCGCGGCCACCATCCGCTCAGTCTCGGTATAGGGGTCAGGGTCATCGGTCGAGCGACCCGCTCCGGTGAGTACGACGGGTGGAAGCTGCGGACCGGCCGGCCCCGCGTCTACGGGGTCGGCGGGCACCGCCGCGCCGGAGTCGAGGATGGTGCGAACCAGTGCGGGTGACAGCCCAACCGGGGCGCGTTGAAACTGCGCCTTCATTGTGGCGAGTCCGACGCGGGCCAGCATCGGGTGATTGATCGCGCCGACGATCACCTGGCTGGTGTCCGCGTCGTGCGCGGCATGCCGCAGCAGCGTGATGAAAGCTCGCACGGCGAGCGGGGGGGTGATGGAGCGGAAGAACCCTTGGTCGGGGGCGACGTCATGGTCGGCGGCCATGCCTGTCTCGGTCCAGTCGGTCCAGTCAACGGTGACGGTTGGCCTGCCGGCCTGGCGCCGCCAGGCGGCCCACGCGTCGAGGTAACAGTTGGCTGCGACGTAGTCGCTTTGGCCGGCTGCGCCGAACAGAGCCGCAGTGGAGCCGAAGGCGACCAGTAATTTCGGAGGGTCGTCACGGGTGACCGTGTCAAGTACGACCGCTCCGGCGATCTTCGGCGTGACCGTCCCTTCGAAGACATCGGCGTCTTTTCTTAGGATGAAACCGTCGCCGGCCATACCAGCGGCGTGTACTGCAAGGTAAATCCCGCCCCACCGAGCCCGGATGTCAGTTACCAGCTCGCTCATCGCTGCTTCGTCGGCAACATCAACGGCATAGCAACACACCTGAGCGCCGGCTGCTTCGAGCTCAGCCACGGCGCGGCGCGCCCGTGTGGCGCGCGGGTCGGCCGCCCCCTCGCCGATGCCACGGCGACTGACTAATGCCAGGCGCACTCCGGGCACGCGCGTGGCAAGAGCTGCGGCAACGGCGAGCCCGAGACCACCGAGACCACCGGTGATGAGGACGGTCGACTCGGCCGGTAGCGGCGGCGCGTCCTCCTCGTCATCGACTTTGAGCGCGACCAGCACCGCGCGGTAGCGCGCGCCGCCCCGGTAAGCGATCAGGCTGGGCTCGTCTCGGGCAGCGAGCTCGTTCAGCACGCTCTCGACGGAAGTCTGTGGATCGAGGTCGAGGCATCGACAACGGAGCCCTTCGTTCTCGTGCTCGATAACCTTGGCCAGTCCGAATAGTGCGGCCGAGAGCGGCGCGAGCTGCGGCTCGGCACCGGTGACTGCATGGACGTACTCGGCAAGCACAATCAGGGCACCAGGCGTGTGCTCGGAGGACGCGAGCGCGCGGGCGAACTCGAAGAGCCCCATCAGATCGCGCTTGACAGCGTCACGGATGTTGGCCGGAGCGAGCTCAGCCTCGTGCGTAGGTGCACTGACATGGATCACGATGGTGTCGTCGCTGCCACCACGGAAATCGTTCAGGGCTCGGCGCATTACCTCCTCGTCGTGCCCGGCGGCTATCACGACCTCGGCTCCGGCCCTGCGTAGCTGGGTGGCAGTCGTCTCGCCCGTCCCGTCGAGGTCAACCACGAGGAGTCGCCCCGGCAATGCTGCGGGCCCTGGCTGCGGGGCGGGCAGCCAGTCGACAACGTGAAACAGCTCGTCGCGACGCAGCCGACTGACCGTGGCTTGGGGGTCTGTCACCCGCTTGACCGTGAATCCGCGAATGTCGAGAACAGGCGCACCGTCGAGGTCGTAGACGGTGACGTCGGCCCTGCGAATTTGGGCGGCCGGATGCAGCTTGGCCTGCGGGTCGGTGCGGATCACGCTGTAGCACTCGGCGGGGATCGCGCTGTAAAGATGCAGCCGGTCGTAGGAAATCGGTAGAAAGAAGGTTGAGTCGGCCTGCACCGCATCGCGGTCTGTCGAGGCGTCGAGTACCGCCCAGCCGCCGAACCCGGTGGCGAGATCGAGCATCGCGGGATGTAGCGGCAGCCGTTCCAGCTCTTCGCGGTAGGACTCGGGCAGCGCTAGCCGACCAACTGCGACGTGGTCGCCGATCGCGACCGACTGCAGTGACTGGTTCCAGCGGCCGCCGAAGGTCATAACCGGGTGCGGGCCGGCCAGCGTCTCGCGGTCGATGGTGCCCAGCGTGCAGCGCTCTCGGATTGCGAGCAATGGTTCCAGTAGGGTGCGGTTGTCGCCTGTGGCCGCTGTGGCGCTCCCCTGCGCGTGCAGCGTCCACTCCGAACGCGCGCCGGCTTGGCCCGGCTGGCGGCTGGCAATGCTGAAGTGGACCGCGCCGTCTGCCCGCCGCACGGTGGTGTGCACCAGCGACGGCCCGGCGGCTCGGATGAGCAGCGGAACGAAGAACTCAACGTCGACCAGCTCGGTGATCGGTGTCCCGAGCAGCTGGGAAGCCGCTGCGCGAGCCATTTCGAGGTAGGTGGTCCCGGGTACCAACGCCTCGTCGAGCAGTCGGTGCTCAGACACAACCCACTGTCGGGCGACCTGAAAATTGGTCTCATACACCTGCTGGTTGTACGAGTCGAGCACAACCGCGTCGAGCAGATCGTGTTCCAGCTTGGCGGCCGTGGATTCAGCACTGGCGGGCGGCAGCGGGCTCTCCAGCCAGTGCCGGGCGCGCTCGAAGGGATAGGTGGGGAGTCCTACCCGGCGCCAGGGACGGTCACTTGCATGCGTCGCCCAATCGGGCTGGACCCCGGAGAGCCAGAGCCGTCCCAAAGCTCGCATCATTGGTTCGCGCGGTGTGAGGTCGCGTGGCCGGGGTGCTGCGCCAATAACCGCACCGGCGGGCAGGTTCGCGGCGATGGCTGCAGCAGCGAAGGGTCGGCCAGGGGTGAGGTCAAGCATGATGGTTGTACCGCCGTCCAGCACGGCCTGCATCGCTGCGGCGAGGTCAGCCGGAGCACTGACCACGGCACGCCAGTAGGCGGGTGAGCGTAGTTGTGCGACGTCGAGCACTGCGCCGAGCGCTGCTGAGACGACCGGGACCTCCGGCGTAGCAAGGTTCAGCGAGTCGACGGCATCAGCGAATTCACGCGCCGCGACCGGGTTAAGGCAGGTCTCGCCCGGCGCAGACTCGACACTTGCTCGCAGCCGTACTGCGAGGCGCTTGCCCAGCAGCGCGAGCTGATCGGTAGGACCAGCGACGACAACGCCGGACGGTAAAATGCGCACTGGCCTCACGTCGTTAGGCAGGTGCGAATCCAATTCGGACCAGGGACGCGGCACGAGGACGGTACGGGTTGGCGCGGCGGCGTCCTCGAGCCGGCCGAGCAGCACTGTCAGCCGACAGGCGTCGGCGAGGTTGAGTACTCGGGCGACTGTGGCGGCGACGAGTTCGCCGACGCCGGCGCCGGCGACAACGTTGGGCACGATTCCCCAGGATGACCACAGTTCAGCGGTTGCGTACCCCACGAGGAACTGCAGTGGCGTCGCCAGAGCGGCCAGGCAGCAGCGGGCAGCGGGGTCGTCAGCGAGGAGCACCTCAACCAGGTCTGCGTGGATGAACGTGGCGAAAACCTTCGCACACCGGTCGGCGGCACTGCGCCAGCGCGGCTCATCCCGGTAGAGCCCGGCCGTCACAGCGAGGTCCTCACGGGAGCCGCAGCCGAATCCGAACCCGATACGCGGCGGCTGCGCCTCGGTGAAAATCCCCTGGGCTGTAGTCACCGGATCGCGGTCGCGCAGCGCACGCGCAGCGTCCGCGTGGTCAGCCGCTATCACAACTCGCCGATGCGCAAAGGCGCGGCGGCCGACGGCAAGGGTGGTGGCGATGTCGTGTAGCCGGACTGCGTCGGTCGGCTCTTGCTCGAGCGCGGCGGCCAGGCGATCGGTGGCGGCTTCGAGTGCGGTTGCGGTGCGCGCGGATATCACGAGCAACTGCGGCCCGGCTTCCGGCTCGGCAACCCGCGCCGGAGGCCGGGGAGGCTCATCCACGACGACATGGGCATTCGTACCGCCGAAGCCAAACGCGCTCACGCCCGCGCGGCGCGGCGGCCCGCCACGCGGCCAGGGGTCGCAGCCGCCCTGGACGCGGAACGGACTTGAGGCGAAGTCGATGTCGGGGTTAGTGCGGGCAAAATGCACCGTCGGCGGGAGTGTCTCGTGCCAGAAGGCCAGCAGGACCTTGATTAAGCCAGCCATTCCTGCTGCAGCGTCGAGGTGGCCGAGATTCGACTTGACCGACCCGATTGCGGCAAATCCGATGCCGTCAGTTGTCAGCCGGTACGCCTCGGTGAGCGCCTGGATCTCAATCGCATCGCCGATCCGGGTTCCGCTGCCGTGTCCCTCGACGTACTGGATGGTGTCGGCGGCGACGCCGGCGTCGGCGAGGGCGTCCGCGATCACGGCGGCCTGTCCGGTGACGCTCGGCGCTGAGAAGCTGGCTTTCACCGATCCGTCATTGTTGACCGCGGAGCCGCGAAGCACCCCGTATATCGTGTCACCGGCGGCGATCGCCTCTTCGAGTCGCTTGAGCACCACCACGCCCGCGCCGTTGTTGAACAACGTGCCCTGCGCCTCAGCGTCGAAGGGCCGACAGTGACCGTCCGGCGACGTGATGCCGCCGTCTTGGTGCATGTAGCCGACGCCGGCCGGTGTCTTGTAGGCGACTGCACCGGCCAGGGCCATGTCGCACTCGTAGTTGAGCAAGCTTTGCCGCGCGATATGCAGTGCGACCAGGGACGTGGAGCAGGCCGTCTGAACGGGATAGCTCGGCCCGTGCAGGTCCAGCTTGTAAGAGACTCTCGCGGTGAGGAAGCCGAGCTCGTTACCCATACCGACGTTCGAGTCCCGGATGCCCGCGCCGAAGTCCAGGTTGCCGAAGACGTTGGCGAGGTAGGCACTAGTACTGGCACCGCCGAAGACTCCGACCGACCCTGTTTCGACGCCGGGAGCATATCCGGCGTACTCCAGCGCGGCCCAGCAGGTTTCGAGAAAGACCCTGTGCTGCGGATCGATAATCACGGCCTCGCGCGAGGTGTACCCGAAGAAATCGGCGTCGAACTCGTCGAAGCCGTTCATCGCCGAGCCTGCGGGCACGTAATCTGGGCGGCGGAACTGCGCCTCGGGCACCCCCGCTGCACGCAGCTCGTCCTCGCCGAAACGGCTGATGGTCTCGACGCCGTCGCGCAAGTTGCGCCAGTACTGATCGAGATCAGCCGCACCGGGGAAGCGTCCGTGCATGCCGATAATCGCGATCAGCCCTGCGTTAACGGCGTCGTTAAGAGGCTCGGCCGTAGCGCCAGTCGTGGCAGACGCAGACATCACCCCGCGCTCCGCGCCTGGCATCATGAGTTTCCCACTTCTTTTGGCTCGCCCCGCGGCGACTTGTCGGCGATCGGCGCAGTGGTTATACCGATAGGAACCACCAACACCCTGGCACAAGCCTGCCCCACCAATTGTGCAGGCGACAATCGAGCCGGTATGCATGGGAAAGCAGGATCATGGCGGCTACCAACTCAACTGGGCGATGCGCGCAGACAGGTCCGCCAAGACGGCCTTTTCCTGTGGGACGAGAAAAAAGTGGTTGCCGGGGAACACCCGCAGGTCGAACCCGCCGGCGGCAATCTGCGACCAGGAGCGGGCCTCGTCGACCGAACAACCGGGGTCGGCATCACCGACGTAGGAGACCACCGGGCATTGAACCGGCTCGATGCTCGGCGCGTAGGTCGCCCGCACCCTGTAATCGGCGCGCAGCATCGGCAGCAACAACTCGCGCAGCTCGGGGTCCTCGTAGGCTGCGGCCTCGGCGCCGCCGAGCCGCACGATCTCAGCGATCAGCGCATCGTCGTTGTCCTTGGTCGACCCAAGCGGCCGGCCGCGGCCAGGTCCTCGGCCAGCCGAGACGACCAGCAGCGCCGGCTGATCCGCGGTCTCGGCTTCGAGTCGCAGCGCGACCTCGTGCGCAATGGATGCGCCGACGCTGTGGCCGAACAGCACCAACGGTGCGTCGAGGCGCTCAGTGAGCTCACTGGTGATCGCGTCGGCAAGCTCGGCGAGGCTGAGCATCGGCGGCTCGTTAAGTCGCTCCTGTCTGCCTGGATAGCGCGCAGCGAGCAACTCCGTTCCCGACGGCAGCTGCGCCGGCCAAGCGTGGAAGACCGTGGCACCGCCCCCTGCATTTGGGAACGCCAATACGCGGGCGCGGAGCCGGCCCTGCGCCTTCACCTTGCGGAACCAAAGGCTCATCGGTCGGTTCCGAGCGCCATCGCGCGGTTCACGTTCGGACCGACTCGAAACCAAACTCGGGTCCCTGGCCAACCAACTGCGCAAGCCGGATGCCGGGGTCGATCAAATGCTGGCCCACCTCGTCTGGGGCTGCGTCGGAACACACGCGCCGAGCGTTCGACGGCCGACGGATCCCGGCCGAACAGCAGTACTTTCCGGAGGTCTGAGGCACGCTCGTCGGTCTCGCCGAGGCCGATCTCCTCAGTTCGCTTTTCAGCGCAACGGATCTCAACATAACCGCAGGATTGTAGCTGGGTTTTCACCGCCCGGCCGCGGACGTGCTCGTTAAGCTGATGCTCGGCAAACTGCGATCTCATCGGGTTCATCGGACGTCGATACCGCCATAGTCATAGAACCCACGGCCGGTCTTGCGCCCGAGGTGCCCGGCGTCGACCATCTGTTGCAGCAAAGGCGCTGGACGGTACTTGCTGTCGCGGTAGCCCTCGTAGAGCACGGTAATCGAGTTCAGGATCGTGTCCAGCCCGATGAGGTCACCGGTCTCAAGCGGACCCATCTTGTGCCCAAAGCAACCCTTGAAGATTCGGTCAATGTCGCAGGCACTGGCTACGCCGTCCTGGACCGAAAATATCGCCTCGTTGATGGTGAGCATCAGCACCCGATTGGTGATGAAGCCTGGGAAATCGCCGACCACAACACCTTCCTTGCCCAGCGCACGTAAGAGGCCGGCAGCGAGATCGAGGGTCTTCTGGGAGGTGTGCACGCCACGCATCACCTCGACCATGTGCATCATCGGCACTGGGTTCATGAAATGCAGACCGAGCACCCGGTCGGGCCGCCCTGTCACCGCAGCCACCCGCGTGATCGGGATCGCGGAAGTGTTGGCGGCGAGCACCACCTCGGGCCGGGTGATGCGGTCGATGTCCTGATAGACGGCGCGTTTAATGTCCCAGTCCTCAGTCACATTCTCGATCACGAAGTCGACGAGGGCTAGGTCTGCGACATCAGTGCTGGTCTTGATGCGGGCCAGCGACGCCTCAACATCGATCCCGGTTCGCTCCTCGCTACCGACGAAGAGCGACTGCAGCCGTATCAACTGGCGCATCGAGCTCGTGGCGCTGGTCAGCACAGCGGCGTCGATATCGACGAGCACGACGGAGAAGCCGTGCTCGGCGAAGCTCTGGGCCACGCCGCGCCCTATGGTGCCGGCACCGACCACGCCGATTGTGGACGGGTGCGATGCGAGTCCGGCCGCGTCTGAGACGAGCGGTGGGGGCTGTGCTGGTCTCACTGTGTACTTTCCTTGTCTTGGCTGTCCCGGTGGGTGAACGGGGTCGCCCAGTCGCGCTCGGCTGGCCCCGGTAGGTCATCGGCCGCGAGAGGCGCGGCGGCGCTGCTGCTCGCGGCGCGCTGCTGCGCGTTGCCGCCGATCGTCGAGCTGATCAATGGAGGTCGATTCGGTGACGCCGGCGGCGTTCCGCTCGATGCTCTGCGCGACCCCGCCTCTCGCCAAAGGCGTGCCTGCGGCAGCGTCGTGGGGCGCTGCCCTGTCCGGCACTGTTGTTCCACTGCCATCGACGATTGCAGCAAGTCCCGCAACGGTCAACGCCTCGTAAAGTCGCGCAACGGTTAGCCGGGTGTCGAGCGCGTTGTTGGCTGCATCGATGAGCGACAGCGCGATCAGCGAGTTGCCTCCGAGATCAAAAAAGCTGTCTTGGGCACCGACCCGATCCAGACCGAGCTGGTCGGCCCAGGTATCGCACAGCGTGCGCTCGGTCGGTGTACGCGGCGCGACGTAGCCGGAGGCAAGCGCCGGCCGCGGGTGCCTCGGCCCTTCCTTTTCGTCCCTCAGCCCGACGAATTCGTCGCTTTCGCCAGAGAGCCGGAACGAGGAAGCGATTAGCGAATCGAGGTCGACAGGCACGACGGCGATCTGAGCGGCGTCGGTCCAGGCGAGCACACGGTCGAGCGCGTCGAGCGCCTCCTCTGGCTCCATGCCGCGGACCTTGAGGTCGTTACGCCGGATCTCGGCGAGGACCTCAGGCACCGGGGTGTCGACGGCCATGCCGGCGCGGCGCCACGAAGCATAATCGAGAGTCAAGACGCGGCGCCGACCGTTTGTGGCGTGCGCGTAAGCGTCGAGAACGGTGTTGGCGGCCGCATAGTCGATCTGTCCGAAGTCCCCGACGTTGCCAGCGTTGGAGCCGATTAGGACGAGCGTGTCAACGCCAGACGCCGGGCCGCCGGGCTGCAGAAGCACATCGAGAGCAAGTAAGCCGTCAATCTTGGGTCGCATCACCGCGTGCGCCTGGTCAAGCTCTTTTACCTCGGCCAGACCTCCGCCTGGCAAACCCGCCGCATGCACGATCGCGTCGACCGCGCCGAAGCGGGAAACGGCGGAGGCAATTACTGCGCGCAGCTGCTGCACGTCGGCGACGTCGGCGCGACAGACCAACAGCTGCGCTCCTAGATCCTCGATGCAGCGCAGTTGCTGCACCGTGGTGGCGTCACGCCCGCTGCCGGCAGCAACCGCGTCCCAAGCGGCGGGCGCGGGCAGGCGACGGCGCCCAATAAGCACGAGCCTGGTGCCCGGACCCGCGATGTGACGCGCCAATGCAAGGCCGACGGCACCGAGGCCGCCGGTGATCAGGACCGTGCGGCCGCGCATGGTCACTACTGGCCTCGCAGGCAGTGACGGTAGGGGGTGGCGCGCCCATCCTTGAATCCAGCGTTGCCGGGCGCGATAGGCGATGGTGCCCGCGGCCACGGCTGAGGAGCACTCGACCAGTAGCCGATGCGAAGTGTCGGCGTCGACGCAAGCGGCGACGTCTAGATCGACGGCCGCCCAGCTGGTGTGGGGGTGCTCGCGAGGCAGCACGCGGCAGGGACCGAGGACCAACGCTTTCACGGGCGCTACCGTCTCGGTGCCGGTGATCCGATGCAGCCCATCCGTGACCACCCACACCTGCGTGGGCGTGCGCGGCGGCCACGCCTTAGCCAGTGCCAGCAGCGCATCGAAGGCGGTTGCGCGCGTCGCGTCCGACGTCCTGGGAAGCTCGACGTCAGCGGCTGCAGGGCCAGCACCAACACCAGTCACATTCCAGCAGTGGACAATCCTTATGGGGGCGGCCGCATTTCCGGTCAGGTCTTTGACGAGCTGCTCGTGGTCGACAAGGCTGTCGGGCCGCAGCCGATAACCGTCTCTTTCACGCGCGAAAGACGCGCCGACGCGGGCCACGTCGACACTAGCCCCGAGCTCGCGCAGCCTTGCGACGAGCGCCTCACCGAGGCCATGCTCGTCGGCGAACACGAGCCAGCGGTCGTTGACAGCGATCGGTTGAACCGGCGTTGGTTGCTGCATCCAGGCCGGTACGCGGAACCAATCGGCCGGATCTGGCTGGCGAACCAGAGCGTTCGCCGCGGCGGGGCGAGCGTTCAGGTGCAGATCCAGCCAAAACCGATCCCGCGCGAACGGGTAGGTAGGCAGCGGGACGCGGCGGCGCCCGAGGCCGTAGTAAGCATCCCAGTCCGGCGTGGCTCCGGCCGCCCACAGCTGGCCAAGCGCGCGCTGCGTGGCGGCGAGCGCGGACAGGCGCTGCCGCGGATGCGGCAGACTCGCAGCGACAGTCACCGGCGATCCGGTGGCCAGCGCACGTCGGGCCAGGCCCGCAAGAACCTGGCCCGGACCAATCTCGAGCAAGGCGACCGGGTTGCTGGCAAGGACGGTGTCGAGCCCGGCTGAGAATTGGACCGGAGCGAGCACGTGCCTGCCCCAGTATTGTGGATCGGTGGCCTGCTCGGCCGTGAGCCAATCGCCCGTTACGTTGCTAACGATGGGGATCGAGGGTTCGTGCAGCGACATGCTGGCGACGGCCGCGATAAGGGGATCGACGGTTGGTGCCATCAGCGGAGAATGGAAAGCGTGCGAGGTCGATACCTCGTGCGTGCTCATTCCTTGTGCCTGCAGCGTCTCGGCGAGGCGGGCGATTTCGTCGGCAGGGCCACTGACGACGCAATCTCGCGCACCGTTGTGCGCCGCAATTGTGACGCCCTGCGGCAGGCGCGTGACCACGTCGCGGCGAGCAGCGGCGACCGAGAGCATCGCACCCTGTGGGCAGGCCTGCATGAGCCGACCCCGAAGCGACACCATTGACAGTGCGTCGCCGAGGTCGAACACGCCAGCCAGGCATGCGGCCGTAAGCTCGCCCAGGCTGTGGCCGAGCAGCGCCGAGGGTGTGATGTCCCAGGACTGCCACATTCGAGCTAAGGCGTACTCGATGCAGAACAGTGCGGGCTGCGCCACTGCGGTCTGCCGCAAAGTGGCAGCCGCAGCGTCGAAGTCGGTATCACGGTCGGGCAGCATGGTGGTCAACAGGTTGCGGACTGAGCGCACGGCGTCGGTCATGTTGTCCGCGCAACGCTCTCGTAGCAGCGCCAGACATTCGTCGAGGCTGGTGCGAAAGGTGGGCTCTTGCTCGTAAAGTTCCCGCGCCATGTTGGGGTGCTGGCTGCCTTGGCCGGAAAGTAGGAAGACGACGCCGTGCCCTCCACCATCCATCCGGCGCGTCCAGACACTTTGGACTTCACGGGTTTCCAATGCCGCGGCAGCGTCTGCCGTGCCGATCGCGACCAGCGCTCGGCGGCTTTCGAAGGCCTGCCGACCTCGTCCCAGAGTCGCCGCGACATCAGCCAGTGGCGCGCTGTCGGGGCGACGCAGGTAATTCGCGAGCCGGTCGGTGGCCGTCTCAAGGGCATCCGAGGTGCGGGCGGACAAGATCAGCAGCTCGCTTTCGCGCAGCACATCCGAGGCCGGACTTGGTTGAGGCGTGGGTGGCTCCTCGATCACGATGTGCGCGTTCGTACCGCCGAAGCCAAAGGCGCTCAACGCAGCGCGGCGCGGACGCTGCGTCCGCGGCCAGGGTGTGGACTGCGCCGATACCTCGAAGTCAGACTCGGCTAGTGGCACAGCAGGGTTCGGACTGCGGAAGTGCACGGTGGCCGGTACCACCTCGTGCTGCAGCGCTAGCACGATTTTGAGCAGCCCGGCCATGCCCGAGGCCGCGTCGAGGTGGCCAATGTTCGACTTGACCGACCCAAGCCGGCACGGCCGATCTCGAGGCCCGGCGTAAGCCTGGACAAGGGCCTGAAACTCAATGGGGTCGCCGAGCGCGGTACCGGTGCCGTGCGCCTCGACGTAATCGATGGAAGCCGCGTCTAGGCCAGCATCACGGAGTGCTGCGGTGATCACCCGGACCTGGCCTACGACGGCCGGGGCGGTGAACCCCACCTTGGCCGCGCCGTCGTTGTTGACCGCCGATCCAAGCAGAACAGCATGGACGGTGTCCCGGTCGGCCAAGGCCGCGGCCAGCGGCTTAAGCACGACGACGACGACGCCGCTGCCGAACACGGTGCCCGCTGCGTCGGCGTCGAAGGGGCGACAATGCCCATCCGGAGAGAGAAATCCCCCGTCCTGGCTGCGATATCCGGTGTTCTGCTCAAGATTGACGAACACCCCACCGGCAATAGCAAGCTCGCATTCAGCATCGCGCAGCGCACGAATTGCCAGGTGCAACGCGACCAGCGACGTGGAACACGCAGTGCGGAGCGAGATTGCTGGACCGGTTAGGTCAAGCTTGTACGCCACACGCGGGGCGAGAAAGCCGATCTCGTTACCAAGCAGCACCTGAGTGCGACCGACCGCGTCGACGATGTCGGGGTTGGTGTAAACGTGCTGCAAATAGCCGTTGCTGCCAGCGCCTCCGAACACGCCGACCCGTACATCCGCATCCGGGACTGTGTGGCCCGCATGCTCAAGCGCGTGCCACGCGGACTCGAGGAAGATGCGGTGCTGCGGGTCCATTACCTCGGCCTCACGTGGTGTATAGCCGAAGAATGCCGCGTCGAAGCAGTCATGATCGGCCAGGGGTGCCGCAGCAGGTACGTAGTCCGGACGCCCGTATTCGATCTCTGGGACGCCGACCGCCCGCAACGCATCCTCATTGAGCTCGACAATTGACTCGACACCAGCGGCGAGATTGGCCCAGAAGCGGTCAAGATCGGGGGCGCCTGGGAACCGCCCGGACATACCAATGATTGCGATGCGACGGTCCACGGTCACAGATCTGTCCTGTCCGTCACGGCTTTGTCGTCACTGCCTGCGACACGTGGGCTAAGGACTGCCGAGGTCCCGGCGGGGCGTTGCGCATCATTGGCTGAGGTAAGCAGGCGCGCCAACGAGGCGACTGTCGGACCCTCATAGATGATCGTGAGCGGTACTGGGATGTGCAGGTCGCGGCGCAGCCGCTGCACGACCTGAAGCCCGAGCAGTGAGTTGCCGCCGAGCTCGAAGAAGCTATCGTGCACGCCGATCTCCTCGATACCCAGCAGCTGTACCCAAACGCCACCGATGCGGCGCTCGAGCTCGTTTCGCGGCGCGACGTAGGCGTTACGCAGGTTCGGGCGCGCGTGTCGGGTTGCCGCCGAGGACTTCGCGGTAACGCTGGGATCGGCCCAGCGCCGGGTGCGCTCAGCGAGGTCGCCGGTCGAGACCACAATGCGGCCCCCCGGCGGCATGCCCAGTACGTGGTCGAGGACGGTCATGCCCTGCGCTGGAGTGAGAGTGAATTGCTCGACGGCTGCTCCGATCCCGGGCAGTCCTCCCGCGTCGGCATCGGTGTCGAAACGCCACGCCTCCCAATCGATCGATGTCCATTGCAGCCATGGCCCAGCTGTCCGGTCGGCGGCCGCGTCGAGTACGGCATTGGCCGCGGCATAGGAGGCGAACCCAAGACCGCCGAGCACAGCAGCTAACGAGGAGAACAGCAGCGCAAACTTCAACGGTTGGCCGGCCAGCGCCTGGTCGAGGGCGAGCATGCCGTGCACTTTCGGCCGGACGTGCAGGTCAAGCTGGACGTCATCGAGCTCCGCGAGAACGCGATGCGCGGCAGGGCCCGTGCTTCCGGCGGCGTGCAACACACCGTGAATTGGACCGAACCGCGCGGTGACCAGCTCCACCACCTCGCGCACAGCGGCGGAATCGGCGACATCGGCTTCGTAGACAAGCACCTCGCTACCCAGCGCCTCGAGCGCTGCGATGGCGCGGGCCTGTGCAGGGCCGGGCACACCGTGGCGGCCTACAAGCACAAACCGCACGCAAACACGCTGCGCGATGCCATGCGCGAGCGCAAGCGCGATCTTTCCGAGACCTCCTGTAATCAGGTAAGTGTCGCCAGTGACAAGCACCCGAGCGGCTGCGGGTACCAGCTGGATCGATTCGTGACCTGGCAGCCAGCGGTGCGCTCCGCGCACAGCGGATACCGCGGGCGGCTCGGGACGCAACAGCGCCGCGAGAAGCTCATCGGCCTCGGCCTCGGCTTGGGCCTCGGACATACAGGTGCCAGGCGGCAGATCGTGCAGGACGACGCGCAGGCCGGGATATTCCTGCGGAACTACACGTACCAGGCCGAGCACTGCGGCCGCGGCCGGGTCGACTGATTCCGTTCCGACGACGGACAAGGCACCGCGGGTCACCACATCCCAACGCGGGGAGTCGATGACCAACGCCGGCTCGGCAGCCTGCAGCCACCGCACCAGCGACCCGAAGCCGCGCGCGATCACGGCGTCGGCGGCGGCGTGCGGATTAGTCGGACGCCTGTCGGGATCGGCGAGGTCGAGCATCCAGCAATGCACCAGCCGCTGAGGCAGGCCGCCTTGGTCGAGGCGCAGGGCGAGCTGGTGCCAGGCGTGCGAGTCTGAGGGATCGACAACGAGGGTCTTAAGTCGCTGCTCGTCACTGCTGGACGACGCGCCAGCGGATGCGCTTTCCAACCTGCCGGACAGTGCCCCGGAGGGCCGGGCCAGCACCATCACTACCTCTTCGCCTCGCTCGGTCAACCGAGCCACCAGGAGGTCGGCGAGCCCGCCATCGTCGGCGAGCACGAGCCATCGCTGCGGACTGCGGACCTGCGGGTTCTGAGTCGCATTCAGTGCCAAGTCGAGCTGGGCACCCGGCGGCGTAGCGCGGCGCCAGGTTGGGACGGAGAACCAGCATGACGGGTCGCCGACACGCACATTGAGGCGTGGCTGCCCAGACGTTGAATCGAGCCGGGAGTTGAGCCAGTAACTGCGGCGCTCGAAAGGATAAGTGGGCGCCGCAACTATTTGGGCTGGGGCGCCCACCACGCCGGTCCAATCAAGCTTCACGCCGGCCAGCCACAATCGGGCGTGGGCATCGAGCAGATGCTCCCGCTCGCTGGTTCCGCGAAGTGACCCAGGAAGGCTCGTCGCCGCGGCGGCATCGTGCGCCGATCGGACGGCCGGGTGCTGCAGCGCGAGACTGGTAAGGGTCTGACCAGGCCCGAGCTCAAGCAGCACCGGCGGCGCGTTACGCCAAAGCCGTTCGACAGCGTCAGCGAAGCGGACCGTCTCGCGCAGGTGGCTGCTCCAATATGCCGGGTCAGTTGCCTGCGCGTCGGTGATCCAGTCCCCTGTTGTGTTCGAGACGAAGGGCACCCGCGGAGGTGAGAGCTGGATCTGCGCGACGAGATCGTAGAAGGGTTCGACGACCGGGTCGGTCATCGCGGAGTGGAACGCGTGACGGGTAGCTACCTGACGACTGGCGACACCGTCCGCGAACAGTGCCTTCGCGACTTGCGCGATCTCGGCTTCGGGCCCGGACAGTACGCAGGTGCGCAGGCCGTTGACCGCGGCTAGACAGACGTCGGCGTTCAGAAAGCGCGCTACCTCCGGCTCGGACAGCGGAACGGCGAGCATGGCCCCGCCTACCTGTTTCGATAGCAACGCGCCACGGCGTTGCACCAGAAGCATCGCGTCCCGCAACGAGAACACCCCGGCCAGGCATGCCGCGACGTATTCGCCAAGACTGTGCCCGACCATCACGTCCGGCATGACGCCACGTGAGCGCCATAGCTGCGCCAGCGCGTACTCGAGAGCGAATAGCGCCGGGTGTCCGACCCGCGGATCGGCCAACGGGTGGTCGGACGCGGGCGGAACAGCGAACAAGTCGCGCAGGCTGCTACCTCCGCGCAGTGTCGAGTCGTTGCCTTCGCCGGTGGTGTTAGCCGCGTCCTCGCTGACGGTCGCGTCGAACAGAACGGCGAGCAGGTCATCTGGTTCGCCTGTTGCCGCCACCGCGTTGGCGTAGCAAAGCGCGCACTCGTCCATCGCCTCGCGGAACGCCGGCTCCTGCGCGTAGAGGTCTCGACCCATGCCGGGGTAGTTCTCGCCGAAGCCGGTGAGTAGGAATGCGAGCGGTCGAGGCCCGCTCGTGGTCGCTGTGAGCATTCGGGGATTTGTACGGTCATCGAGCACATCCCGGGCATCGATGAGCGAGCGGCACACAACAGCCCTGCGCACGAGGAACTCGCGACGTCCGGTCTGCAAGGTGTGGGCGAGGTCGGCCGGCGCTGGCAGATGAGAGGAGCGCAGCGCGTCCGCCAGGCGCTCAGTCGCGGCGTCGAGCGCGGCGTCGGTGCGGGCAGAGAGGACGAGTAGCTGGGTTTGTGGCCGGTCGTCGGCTAGCGCTATGGCCGGCGGCGCCTGCTCGAGTACGACATGGGCGTTGGTGCCACCCAGCCCAAATGAGCTAACCCCAGCCCTGCGCGGCTCGTCGGAGTCCGGCCACGACGCGGCCTGGGTGGGGACGTAGAACGGGCTGACGGCAAAGTCGATGCGTGGGTTGGGTGACTCGTAGTTGGGCAACGGTGGGATTACACCCTGTTCGAGGCAGAGCACCGTCTTGATCAGCCCAGCGACGCCGGCGGCGGCGTCTAGGTGCCCGATGTTGGGCTTGACGGATCCGAGTGCACACCGCCCAGTGGGCACGCCAACGAACGCTGCGTTGAGCCCGGCTACCTCGATCGGGTCACCGAGAACGGTGGCCGTACCGTGCGCTTCGACATAGCCGATGGCGTCCGGATCTATACCGGCGTTGGCGAGCGCAGTTGTGATAACTAGCGCTTGCCCATCGACGCTCGGAGCAGTGAAACCGGCGCGAGCGGCACCATCGTTGTTCACCGCAGACCCCTTGATCACCGCCCGAATCCGGTCGCCGGCGGCCACCGCGTCCGTGACTCGCTTCAGCGTGACCATCCCGACGCCGTTGCCACCGACGGTGCCCTGGGCGCGCGCATCGAAGGTTCGGCATACGCCATCGGGAGAAAAAAGCCCGTCCAGCTGAAAGACATAGCCCTGGCTGCGTGTGGAGTCGACTGATACACCACCTGCGAGCGCAACGTCGCACTGGAAGCTCAGCAGCGCTTGGCAGGCGAGAACGATAGCGACCAAGGAACTCGAGCACGCCGACTGCACGTCGATGCTCGGTCCCTCGAGCCCAATCTTGTAGGAAATCCGCGAGGCGAGAAAATCCGGCCGGTTACCGAGCATTACCTGGTTACCACCGAGGTCTTTGACAATCTCAGGGTGCGCGGCAACGTTGAACATCAGATAGCTGCTGGCCCCACATCCGGCGTAGACGCCGACCAGTTCCGAGCGCTGCCTTGGGTCGTGACCGGCGTCCTCTAGCGCCTCCCACGCGGTTTCTAGCAGTAACCGGTGCTGCGGGTCGATCAGCTCAGCCTCGCGGGGGGAATAGCCGAAAAACGCCGCGTCGAAGCGGTCGAGACCTTCGAGCACGAACCCGGCGGGGACAAAGTTGGGGTCCTGCCGGGCGCGGGGATCTGCGCCGGCGGCGTCGAGCGCAGCGTCGTCGAACCAAGTCACCGAGCAGACGCCGTCGCGGATGTTGCGCCAATACTGCTCAAGGTTCAATGCGCCCGGAAAGCGTCCCGCCATTCCGACGACTGCGATATCGAGATCATCGGGCGCGGCACCCGAGCTGACGCTGGGCTCAGGGATGGTCGTCATGCTGAGTCCCTTTCCCTCGTTGACGGCCGCGCAGCGCCGCGCCCTGCCGACGCCCGCGCTCACGCCCACGAGCCAGCAGCGCGGCCCGCTCTCGGCCTTGGTCGGCGTCGCTGGTCGAAACGAACTCGGCCTGCTGGGCGACCGTAGTGCGGTTGAAGAGCTCGACCAATGCAATCTCGCGGCCAGTGGCTGCCTGCAGCTCGTAATGGAGTTTGACCAGCAGCAGTGAGTGGCCGCCCGCGTCGAAGAAGTTGAGGTCTGTGGGCACGCGATCGACGCCGAGCACACGAGACCAGATCGCGGCGACCTGGCGCTCCATGTCCGAGACAGGCTCGCGACCAGCAGGAGCGATGGGCTCCACGTCTGCCGACGCCAGCGTCAAAAGGACTGCACGGTCGACCTTGCCGTGGGTCGACAACGGCAGCTGCGGCAACGTGATGAGCACAGCTGGGACGAGTTGCTCGGGCACAGCACCGCGCAGCCGCTCACGCAGAGCTGCCACATCGAAGCCCTCGATGCCCCAGCTTTCGGCCCCGGGCTGCGCTGCGGGTACCACGAACCCGACGAGCCGCACTCCACGCCGAGTCGTCTGCGCGATTGCCGCGGCGTCGGCTACGCCGGGCTGAGCGCGTAGCACCGCTGCTACCTCGCCCAGCTCCACCCTCAACCCTCGAATTTTTATCTGATCATCTCTACGGCCCAGGAACTCGACCGTGCCGTCAGGACGGCGGCGGCCGCGGTCACCGGTGCGATAGAGCCGGGAGCCGGGCGGACCATACGGGTCCGGCACGAACGCCTGCGCCGTGCGTGCGGGCAGCCCCAAATAGCCACGGGCCACGGTTACGCCGCCGAGGCACAACTCGCCCGGCACACCGCGCGGCACGAGTCGTAGCTGCTCGTCCAGAACGTGGATGCTCACGCCGTCCAGCGGCCGGCCCAATGGTGTCGTCACGTCGGGATCGGCAGGCACCGCGCCGGACTGCACGGACAGTGTGGTCACACCGACGGTTGCCTCCGTCGGTCCGTAGTGGTTGTGCACGGCTAAGCCCGGACGTCGGAGCGATTCGAGCCAACGCAACGACGAGGCCTCGCCGCCGACGATCACCGCGCTGCGGGGCAGCAACGCGCCTGGGTTGCCTGAGCGGTGCAGCGCACGCAGGTGCGACGGCGCGATCTTAAGCGTGTCAATTCGATTTCGGCTGAACAGGTCGGCGAGCGCTTGCGGGTCGAGCGCGGTTTCGCGGGTCACGACGTGCACGGTGCCGCCACCGCACAACGGTGGGAACAACATCGTCAGCGATGAGTCGACACCAAGTGGCTGAACAAGTGCATGCTGCAATGGGCCCGCCAGTCCTATGCGGTCGGTGATCGCTCGGGTGTAGGCAGCGAGCTGCCGGTGCTCGATCACCACGCCCTTCGGCGTGCCGGTCGAGCCAGAAGTGAACAGCACGTAGGCCGCGTCGCCGGGTCGCGGCCTACGTGCTGCAAGAGCGAACTCGGCGGAGCTGCGTTCAATTCCAGCAGGGTCGGTCGTCACAACGGGCAACGCCGTTACGCGGTCAGCCAGGTCTGCGCGGCCGGATGCGCCGTCGACCAGTACAGTTTGCGCGCCCGCGGCCGAGACAAGGCTGTTGATCCGCGGCCATGGGTCGGTCGGGTCGAGTGGGACGTACGCCGCGCCGCAACACAACACGCCGAGCACTGCGACGACAGCGTCGGCAGTTCGCGGCAGCAGCACGCCCACCGTCGCGCCCGGCCCGGCACCAGCCTCGGCCAACGCGGCGCCCGTCGCTTCGGCCCGAGCGACAAGCTGGGCATAGGTCAAGGTTGTCGTGATATCGGAGACCGCGGGCCGTTGCGGGGTTCGGTACGCCTGAGCGCGTACGAGATCAACGACGGTGCGATCATCCACCGGCAACGGGACACCGAAACCGGCCTCGCGCTCGACGGCCGCGAAGGTCTCATCGAGCATCGGCAGCGCTGCAATCGGCGTATCCGGCGCGTTGACGGCCGCACGTAGCAGGCAACTGAAGGCGTCGAACAGCGCCTGCGCGCTGGCCGTCTCGTATCGATCGGTGTCGTACTCGAGCTGCAGCCGGAACGCGCCCTCGGTCTCAACGATCTGCAACGTCAGGTCACGCTTGCTGGTCTGATTGTGGATCTCAACCTCGTCCAGCTGTAGCCCGTGCACCTCCCGGCGAGCGGGCGCGCTGCGGTAAGCGAACATTACATGGAACAGCGGCGTCTGCGGTGCCGCATCACGGGATGCTAGTGCCTCTTGAGCGACGCGTTCGAAGGGGACGGCCTGTCGCTCGGTCGCATCGACCACCGTGCGGCGCACGTCCGCGAGCAAGGCCCGGAAGCTACCGGTTGCATCGACGCGTACCCGCAGCGCGAGCGTGTTGACCAGGATGCCCACTAGGTGGTCGAGCTCCGGTCGCCGACGCTCCGCCACGGGTGAGCCGACGAGTAAGTCGGTCTGGCCGGTCACAAGGTGCAGTAGTGCGTACCCGGCGGCTAGAAACACCATGAACGGCGTCGAATGCTCGGCCGGGGCCAGCTGCTGCAGCCGAGCAGCAACCGCGGCGTCGATGTCCCCGCGTATCAGCGCGCCGCGGTGCCGTGGCCGCGGCTGACGAGGCCTGTCACCAATCACCTCGATGGGGGAAGGCAAAGCGTGCAATTGCTCACGCCAATAGGCCAGCTGTTCGTCGAGCTCTCCACGCTCAAGGCAGGCGCGTTGCCAGGCGGCCCAGTCGCCGTATTGAAGCGCATCCTCGGCGATAGGAGGCGACGGTGCTGTCATCTCCGTTGCCAGTTGCGCGAGCAGGATGTCCCATGACCACGCGTCACCAGCTACGTGGTGCATATCCAGTACCAGTAGATGCTCCTCCTCGGCGATGCGAATCAACGCCACCCGCACCAGCGGACCGGCAGCGAGATCGAACGGGGTGGTCAAGATCGACAGCACGAGGGTGAGTCCGGCTTGCATCGGATCGTCGGCATCGCCGACGTCGTGGTGGCGCACCGGGTCGGCGAACTCGCCGACCACGCCTATGGGACGCCCGCCCTCGTCGCCCAGCAAGGTGCGCAGCACCTCATGCCCCTCGAGCACGCGGTGAAGTGCGGCACCGAAGGCCACCGCGTCCAGCTTGCCCCGAAGCCGCAACACGGCGGGCAGATTGTAGGCGGCGCTGTCCGGGTGCAGACGCTGGAAAAACCACATCCGCTCCTGCGCAAACGACAACGGCGGCAGCCCGCCGCTGTTGCGCAGCGGCACGACGTTAGGAACATGCCCGGCGCGAGGATAACCGTCGACGCTGCCACCCTGTTGCTCGAGCAGGCGCAGGAGCACAGCTTGTCGGGTGCCGGTGAGCTCGAATCTGCTAGTCATTGCTGTTCCCGGGGCGGAGCGGCTTCCGCCAGCATGGCCGCGATCTCGTCGTCGGACAGCACGCTGATCCTCAGCAGCATCGCCGCCCGCCGCTCGATTTCTGCGGCTGCGATCGGGCCTGATCGCAGCGCCGCGGCAATGCCGATGATGGTGGGGGTATCGAAGAAAACAGACACTGTCAGGGCAGCGCCGAAGGAGTCGTTGACGCGCGCGATCAGCCGCATTGCCAGCAGCGAGTGCCCGCCAACGGCGAAGAAGTTCGCGTGCACGTCGGCGGTCTGGGCTGCTTGCACGCTGTGGCCGAGCACCTCGTGCCAAAGCCCCACGAGTACCCACTCGATGTCGTCGCGGGGGGTGATAGCCACAGGCGCTGGCGAAGCGATGGCATCGAGTCCCGGCAGGGCTCGGCGATCGACCTTTCCGGATGGCGTAAGCGGTAGTAAGGACATAACAACGTAGGCGCTCGGCACGGCGTAGCCAGGCAGCAGTGAAAGCAGGCGCACCCGCAGCTCTTCCGGATCAAGGGCATCGCGTCCGGCGCTCGCGGCAGTGCTGGGCACGACGTACCCGACGAGCGTGTCTCCGTGGACAGCGGTGACCGCGGCGGCAACGCCGGGAAGCTGCCGTAGCGCACGCTCGACCTCGGCGAGCTCAATCCGATGCCCGCGAATTTTGACTTGGTCATCGAGGCGACCTCGGTATTCGAGTACACCGTCGAGTCTGCGGCGAGCTCGGTCCCCTGTGCGATAGAGCCGGGCACCGGGCGTGGCCGAGAACGGATGAGGCACAAACGCCGCGGAGGTCAGCGCAGGACGACCGATATAACCGTCGGCTAGCGCGATACCGCCGACGTACACGTCGCCCTCGTTGCCATCGGGCACCAGACGCAGCCGCCGGTCTAGCAGCAGCACCTGGACGCCCGGGATAGGTCGACCGATCGGTACCGAGGGTCGGGCGGCGTCCGCCCTCGTGACCTCGTGCGCAGTGACGTCGGCCGACACCTCGGTGGTGCCGTAGAGGTTCAGCAGCGTCCGACCAGGCAGGGTGTCGTGGAAGCGGGTAATCATTTCCGGCGGGAGCGCCTCACCACTGGTAACCCACAACCGCAACCGGCGCAGCCGGCGCTCGAGGTCAGAAACGGTATCGATCAAAGCGCGGAGCAAAGACGGGACGACAACGATACGAGTTACCGCGAACCGTTCGAGGATCTCGATCAACCGCGCCGGATCCTGCAGGTCCGCATATGGGACCACTACGATCGGGACGCCGCGCGCCAGTGGTCCGAAGATCTCCCAGAACGAGTCGAGAAAGTTCAGTGATGTCTTCTGCACGCCCACCTCGTCAGGCCCGAATGGGTATGCCGACCACATCCAGCGCAGCCGGTTGAGCATCCCGCCGTAGGTACCGAGCACACCTTTGGGCAAACCAGTCGAGCCCGAGGTATAGATCACGAAAACTACGTTGCCCGAACCAGAACCAGCGGGAGACCAGCCGTCCCGAGGCGGCTCGAAACCCAGTGCGTCTTCCAGGCACAGCACGGTCTGACCCGCGGCGGGGAACGGCAGCTCGGCGCCTAACGAGACGATCACATCCAACCTGGCGTCGGCGGCCATGAACGCGAGTCGGTCACGCGGGTATGCCGGATCCAGTGGCACGTATGCAGCGCCAGCGCGCAACACGCCGATCAGTGCGGCCACCGCATCGACGTCGCGGTCAAGGTGGAGCCCGACCCGACCGCCCGGACGCACTCCGGCAGCACTTAGCCGTGCGGCGACGCGGCCGGCGCGCTCATCAAGATCGCGGAAGCTCAGGACGCGACCATCGGTGCCGTAGAGCGCTGGCGCATCCGGCCGATCACGCACAACGGCGTCTATCGCCTCTAGCAGTCCGAGGCCATCGCCGGGGGGCGAGGGCGAGTCAACCAGCAGCCGTTCTCGCTCAGCAACCGCGACAAGCTCGAGCGCATCCACCGGCGTATCCGGGGCGGCGACGACCTGGCGAAGCACGGTCTGCAGCGCCTGCTCGAAGCGGGCGATCGTGTCTTCGTCGAACAAGTCAGTGCTGTATTCGATCGTGCCGACGGTACCGGCGGCGACCTCGCGCAACATCAGCATCAGGTCGAAGCGCGCTGTGATCGTGGGCATCGTGAGCGGCGTCAGCTCGAGGTCTCCTAAACGCAGTTCGGGCAGCGGCGCGTTCTGCATCACGAGTGCGACCTGAAACACCGGGTTATGGCTGCGGTCGCGCGCCGGCGCGAGCGCTTCGACAAGTAGCTCAAATGGCAGTTCCTGGTGGTCATACGCGTCAAGAGTGATGTCCCGGACACGGTCAAGCAGCTCGCCGAAGGTCTGATGCGGAGCCACCGATGTGCGCAGCGCCACCATGTTCACGAAGGCACCGACGATCTGTTCGAACTCAGGACGTAGCCGCGAGGCGATCGGGGAGCCGACCACGATGTCGCGCTGCCCGGAGAGCAGGTGTAGCACGGCGGTAAACGCGGCCAACAGGGCCATAAACAGCGTTGCATCGTGCCGGGCTGCGAGGGTTCGCAAGCGCTCGACGAGCTCTGGCTCCAATGTGACCGGGTATACCGCACCCCGGAAGCTCTGACTTGCTGGTCGCGGCCGATCGGTCGGCAGCGCGAGTAGGTCGGGGGCACCTGACATGACAGCACACCAATGCTCGAGTAACTCGACGCGGCGCGACCCAGCGAGCCGCTGATGCTGCCAGGCGGCGAAGTCGGCGTAGTGCAGCGACACAGGTGCCAGATGCGGCGGGCGGCCAGCCGCGGTCGCCGCGTAAATTTCGGCGAATTCGCGCAGGATGATGCCTGTCGACCAGGCGTCGGACACGCTGTGGTGGCTGCTGAGCAACAGCACGTGTTCGACTGGGGTGAAGCGCGCAAGGCAGGCACGCACCAGCGGCCCCGCAGCGAGATCGAATGGTTCCTCCAGCTGCCTGGCGGTGAGCTCAATCAGCGCGGGGTAATGCTCAAGTGAAATATCAGGCTGCGGCCTCGGAACGAGGTCGGTCACCGTAAACGGCACGACGACCCCATCTGGAGCGGTGATCATCTGCATCGGCTCGGCGTCGACCGCGCGCAGGTTGGTGCGCAGAGCCTCATGTCGCTTAACGACAGTCTCGAGCGCGCACCGCAGGTTCTCGATCAACAGGGGTCCGTCGATCCGAACAACGTCGAGAATCGTGTACGCAACCCCCGCCTCGTACTGGTCGAGGAACCAGAACCGCCGTTGCGCGAAGGACGCGGGCAGCGCCTCGTCCCGGGACACGTGCTGCACTGGCACCGCAGCGAGGGCATCAGCTCCCACTTCTGACTCGGTACCGGCACCGGCTATGGTCAGCTCGGCGGCGAACCGGGCCACAGTAGGCGAGCGGAACAGACTCAGCAGCGACACGGGCAAGGTTGTCCCGACACGAAGGCGCGCCACGATCTGCGTCGCGAGCAACGAGTGGCCGCCGAGCTCATGGAAGTTATCGTGGCGCCCGATCTCGGCGATACCCAGCACCTGGGACCAAACCTCGGCTACCGCGGTCTCGACGCCGCCTTCAGGTGCCGCGTATTCGGCGGTCACCGACGGGCGCGACGCCCGCCCGACGAGCGGGCGCGCTTGCCTCGCGGCCTGGGGCTGCTCGAGCCAGCGCTCAACACGCTGGTCAAGATCGGCCGTAAATATGCTGACCCGACGGTCGCAAGCACACTCGAGTGCGCGCTGCAAGATCTGCACACCCTCGGTCGCCGAGATTGCATACTGGGTAAAGCTGGTCTCGTAACCGAGTGCGGTATCGCCGTCATCGGGCAGCCACTCCTCGAGATTGACACTGACCCAGTGGGTGTCAGACTCCACGGCCTCCGCGAGGGTATCGAGGTAAATATTGCCGGCAGCGTAGGTAGCGCTGCCGAGTCCACCAAGCAGCGCCGCATTAGATGAAAGCAGGACGATCGAACGCGGCTTCCAAGGTCCAGCGGCGTGCACGGCGGCGAGGGTCACGGCAGAACGAATCTTCGCGTCGAACTGGCGCTCGGACAATTGCGGATCAATGTCGTCGAGCAGCCCAAACGCCGCTGCACCACCAATGCCAGCAGCGTGCACGATGGCGTCGACTCCGCCGAAGCGATCTGCTGCGGCCGCCAGAACGCGCCGAAGGTCAGCCGGATCGCTTGCGTCCGCCCGCTCTACGATCACCTCGGCCCCAGTCGCCCTCAGCCGGCGCACCCGCGCACCAACGCTGGCAGGCATGCCGCTGGGTGCCGGTTCATCTGTCGACGGGGTCGCGGTGCGACCCACCAGGACCAGGCGCGCGCGAACGGTGTCGGCAAGGTGCTCTGCAAGGCGCAGGCCGATAAGGCCCAGACCGCCGAGCAAGACCACGACGGCTCCGTCGGGCAGCGGGCGTACCGCACGTTCGAGCGGAACAGGCACGTGATCGCGCACCCAACGGCGGCGACCACGCACCGCGATGAGCCGGTCGACAGGCTGCTCGGCGAAGGTGTCCAACACAGTAGCGATGCTCGCGTCCCTCGCCGCTGCATCCAAGTCGATACCGACGTCGAGGACGTGCACGGTGACGGCCTCGTACTCCTGGGGGATGCATTTGGCCGGCGCGAGAACCGTAGCCCGCGTCGCATCGAGCCGGTCATCCGGACCGAGCGCAGCGATGCCGTCGGTGAGTACGCAGACAATGGTCTCGTGCTCCGGCCGACCCGACAGGGCGCGGCCCAGGTATGCCAGGCTGTAGAACCCGACCTGTAGCCCGGCGTCCAACGCTAGGCCCGTGGTGACATCGTCGCCCCCGCCCGGCGTCGGCGCGGAGCCGAGTCGCGACCACAGGTGCACAACAGGGCCAAGCGCGCCGTTGGCGGCGCGCAGCCGGGGGACGAGCGCGGCGTACTGATCCGGGTCACCAGGATCGAGGCGATACCTGTCATTGCCGGCGGTAAGCTGTCGGACCGCCGGGTCTGGCTCGATGACTGTCACTTGCGCGCCGTCAGCGGTCAATCGCGCGCGCAGTCCTTCGCTCAGCGGTGAGCCGTCACAGAACACAGTCCATTGGGTGCCGTCGACCGACGATCGGGGCGGCGGGGCGGGCAGCGTCCGCCAGCCCGGGGTGAGCAACCATGCGTCATCCACGCCGCGCTCCGGTCTGGTGGGCGTGGCGGTCTTCCTCAGCCGATCGGCGTCGGCGGGATTTACAGGGGAGATCCAGGCACGGTCACGCGCGAAGGGGTAGCCGGGCATCGCCACCCGACGCGGTCGGCGCGGGGCATGCACCGCATCCCAGTCGGGCTCGACTCCCGCGCCCCAGAGCCGGGCTACCGCATCTCGCATCACTTCTCGATCGGTCAGGCGGCTGTCGTAGGAGGCGCGCATTGACGTCACGACTCGACGCTCTGCAGCATCCGCGGCCTGAACAGCGTCAGCGGGCCGGCTCGCAGCTGTGAGGTGCGTAGCGGCGAGACTGCTCAACGACTGTCCCGGGCCTACCTCTAGGAGCACGTGGTCGCGGTCGTGGCACAGCGTCGACAGACCGTCCGCGAAGCGCACCGGGCTCTCGGTGTGCCGACCCCAGTACTCCGGATCGGTTGCCTCGGCTGCGGTAATCCACGTCCCGGTCACGTTCGAGACGAACGGCAGCCGCGGAATCCCGCGCGGCACAGCCGCGACCTCCGCGACGAACCTATCGAGGATTGGGCGGACCGCAGGACTGTGGTACGCGTGGGTGGACGGAATTCGGCGGGTCGCAAGGCCGCGCCGCTTGAGCCGGCTTGCGAGTGCGTCCACAGCCTCGACCGTGCCGGAGACAACACTGAGAGATGTCGAGTTCACCAGCGCCAGTGACAGATCGACATCAAGCTCGGCCAGGGTCTGGTCCGCGCTGAGAGGCACGGCCAGCATCGCGCCGACGGGCAGCGTTTCAATCAGCCGGGAGCGGCGGGCGATGAGGGTAATCGCGTCGTCGACGTCGAACACGCCGGCCAAGGTCGCGGCCAACCATTCTCCTGTGCTGTGGCCGAGCAATGCGGCTGGCACAACACCCCAGGCCAGCCACTGCTGAGCCAGCGCCCACTCGACAGCGAAGATTGCCGGATGCACTAGCGTGGCCGGCTCGATGGCGACACGCTGAGGCACCCTTCCGATCATGGCACGAAGGTCCAACTCGCCTTCGCGTTCAGCCGCGCCGGCCGGATAGAGGGCAGCCAGCAGGTCGAGGCCGAGGCCACGGCGCAACACGTCCGCGCAACGGTCGAGCGCCTCACGGAACACCGGCTCGTACTCGTACAGATCACGGCCCATGCCGGCGTACTGATCACCGAGCCCAGGCAGCAGGAACGCGACCGGACGATCGTGCTCGGGCTGCCGACCGTCGTACCGGCGTGGGTTGGGCGTACGCAGGGCCGTAACCGCGTCGGCGCGGTTACGTACGAATAGGGCGCGCCGGTACGGCAGTACCGCACGCCCCCGCTGCAATGTGTAGGCGACCTCCTCAAGAGCCGGTGCGGTAGGGCTGATCTCCTGCGCGGCGGTGCCCAGCGTGTCAGCGAGGTTGGCTGTTATCGTCTCGAGCGCCTGTGGGCTGCGAGCTGACAACACCAAGATTTGCGGGCGGTCATCGGCGGGCTCGGACTCCGGCTCAGGCGCCTCCTCGAGCACCACGTGCGCATTTGTACCGCCGAAGCCGAACGCACTGACGCCGGCGCGGCGCGGCGTGGGTCCGGCCGGCCATTCGGCGAGAGTATCTGCGACATAGAACGGCGTGTCGGCGAAGTCGATCAGCGGATTCGGCCGGGTGAAGTTCAGCGACGGCGGGATACGCCGGTGCCGCAGCGCGAGGCAGGTTTTGATCAGGCCGGCGATGCCGGCTGCGGTGTCGAGGTGTCCAACATTTGTCTTTACCGAGCCGACCGCGCAGAAGCCGCGATCGGATGTGCCGCGCGCGAAGGCCTTTGTGAGTGCTGCGATCTCCATCGGGTCGCCCATCGGGGTGGCGGTGCCGTGGGTCTCGACGTAGGTAACGGTGCGCGGGTTGACGTCGGCGACCTGCTGGGCGCGCAGAACGACATCGGCCTGGCCGTCGATGCGTGGCGCGGTGAACCCGATTTTCTTCGCGCCGTCGTTATTGACAGCGGAGCCGCGCACGACGGCGTACACGGTGTCACGGTCAGCGAGGGCGTCGGAGAACCGCTTGAGCACCACCGCGCCGACGCCGCTGCCGAACACAGTTCCGGCCGCGGCGGCGTCAAAGGCGCGCGTGTGTCCATCCGGCGAGGCGGTGCCACCAGGAACGTGCAGGTAGCCGGTGCGCTGTGGGACGGCGACCGTAGCGCCCCCGACGACGGCCATGTCGCATTGGTAACTGAGCAGACTCTCGCAGGCGAGGTGAGTGGCAACGAGCGAGCTCGAGCAGCCGGTCTGGATGGCGATGCTGGGTCCGCGCAGATCGAGGTGGTAGGAGGTACGCGTGGTGAGGAAATCTTTGTCGTTGCCCAACATGACCAGCGGTGTGTCTGCGTCGTGGACTGCAGCGTTACCAGCGAGATTGAATACGAGGTAGGTACTCAGCCCCATTCCGGCGAAAACGCCGATCATGCCCGGGTACCGCAGTGGGTCATGCCCAGCGTGCTCAAGTGCATGCCAGGCGACCTGCAGGAACAGCCTCTGCTGGGGGTCGATCAGCGCCGCCTCGCGCGGCGAGTAGCCCCAGAACCCGTAGTCGAAGGCGTCGATGTCGTCTAAGGTCGCGCCGTATGGCACGAAGTCTGGACTGCCGGCGAAGGCAGGATCCACGCCCAGGTCGACGAGCTCGGTCGGCGAGAATTCGCGCACCGACTCGACCCCGTCACGCAGGTTGTGCCAGAAGGCATTGATGTCGGCCGCGCCCGGAAATTGACCGGCCATGCCGACGACGGCGGCATACTCAACGTCCTGATCGACTGCCCCTTCGACGGTCTCCCGCGGTGTCATCGGCCAGACCTCTTCGGGGCGTGTCCTCCTGTGGGAGGCGTCGGACCCCGCCGCGCGGCACGCTGCCGCTGCGCCCGCGCGACGCTGTCGTCCAGGCTCCCTGACGGTCGGGCAGCGCCAGCCAGTTCGGAAGCCCCGGACGACCCGAGCAGTGCGCTTTCTGCGGTGGCCCCGAGGTGGTCGGCCAAGGAACGGATTGTCGGAAACTCGAACAGCTCGACGAGCGCAATCCGGCGGTCAAGAGCGGAACGGAGCCGCTCGTGTATCTGCGCCATCAAAAGAGAGTGGCCACCGACGTCGAAGAAGTTGTCGTGCACGCCGACAGTGTTCGTGTGCAGCACCGCGGCCCAAATGCCGCCGATGGTGCGCTCAAGGTTGGTCGTCGGTGGGACGTGACTCGCCTCGCTCGAGGCGTAGGGACGCGGTAGCTGGGCGAGATCGATCTTGCCGTTGGCGGTTAATGGGAATGCCGACAGCCGGACGATCTCGCTCGGAACCGTCCACGCCGGCAACTCGGCCGCAGCCGCACGAAGCACTGGGTCGGAAAGCTGGCCGGTGCGCGTCGGCGTACTAGGTGGATCACCGGTCGGCACGATGAACGCGATCAGGCGCACGTCGCCAGCCGATGCAGTGTTGAGACTGACGGTGGTCACGACACATTGAGCGACATCGGGATGCCGGATCAGCACGGCCTCGATCTCACCCGGCTCGACCCGGTGACCGCGAATCTTGACTTGTCGGTCGGCGCGGCCGAGGAACTCAAGGACACCACTGGCGTTGCGGCGCGTGATGTCACCGGTCCGGTACATCCGTGAACCCGGCTGGCCGTACGGGTCGGGAATGAAGGCTGCCGCGGTCAGGTCAGGGCGACGCCAGTATCCGAGCGCCACGCCAGCTCCAGCGATATACAACTCGCCGGACACGCCGGGTGGTGCAGGCTCGAGACCTGGGCCGAGCACGTAGGCGCGGGTGTTGCGGATGGGGAAGCCAATCGGCACTGTTGCGAGCGAGGCATCTCCCGACTGGATCTCGGAACCCAGTTCGTGAACCGTCGACCACACTGTCGTCTCGGTCGGGCCGTACATATTGAGCAGACGGGTGACGCCCGCGTTCCGCAACGAGTCAGCGAGCGAACTAGGCAAAGCTTCGCCGCCAAGCAGCAACGCTCGCAGATTTGCTAGTGCGACGTAGGCCTCGGGCTCGGCAGCAAGCAACTTGATCAGCGATGGGGTCGACTGCAGCAAGGTCGGCCGATAGCGCTGCAGCATAGTTGCCGGGTCCGCCACTATGGCTGCTTCATGGACGGCATCCGTGGCCGGGTCTGAGGCATTGTCTGGCTCCGCCAGTTGCTTTCGTACTTGATTTAACGCAGGGAGATGCGACAGCACGTCGTCGGCAGACAGTCCGAAGTCGATTAGGCACGCGATCTCGTCGACGCCCACGTCCTGCAGGCCACGCAACATCGCAATCGCCTGACCGGGGGTGGCGAACAGCGCACTGTCGTGTGCGTAGCGCTCAAAGGCGTGGTCGAGAAGCGCTGTCATGTCAGCTTCCGACATCGCTGCGAGATCCAGCGGCACGTCCATGCTACGGACGAAGTTTTCGATCAGGCCGACGGAGCTGCGCAGGTACTGGGTGAACGGGCCACGCACAGCCTGCAGAATCGCGTCCCGGTCGTCGCCTACGAAGGTGTGCAGCATCAGCGTGACCGTGCCGGTTTCCGGTTCGTAACCGGCCTCGGCGCGCGCGCGGCGGTAGACCGAGATGTTCGTAGCCACCTGCGTCACGGTCTGTCCGAGCAGGTGCGTGAGCAGGTTCGAGCCGGACTCCCCAGCCATGCGGAATGTCTCCGGCGATCCGGAAGCAGTGACCCACGTCGGTAGCGTCGGCTGAACCGGTTTCGGGAAGACCCGCACGTCAATCTCGTTGCCGGCACCGCCACGCACTCGCAGCGACTCCCCTGCCCATAGCCGGTGCACTTCAGCGATCTGGGCCAGCATGTGCTGCTTGCGGTCGGTGTAGCGGTCGGGGAAGAAGGCGAAGTCGTCGGTGTGCCATCCCGAGGCGAATGCGATGCCGACCCGGCCGCGGGAGATGTTGTCGACTAGCGCCCACTCCTCCGCGACCCGAAGCGATGAATGCAACGGAAGTACGACACTGCCCGCGCGCACGTCGATTTGCGTGGTTACCGCGGCGATCGCGGCGCTGAGAACGGACGGGTTCGGGTAGAGCCCACCGAACTGGTGGAAGTGCCGCTCAGGCGTCCATACCGCGCGAAATCCGTGAGTGTCGGCGAAGCGAGCGCCGTCGAGCACCAGCCGGTACCGCTCGGTGTCGTTCGCACTCGCGTCCGCGCTGGCGAAGTAGAAGAGGCTCAGGTCAAGCGGCCGCCAGCTGCGGCGCATCGGAGCCTTCATCGCGGGTACCACTACCGATGGCGCGATTGACTCGGCAAGGACCACCCGAGCACCCCTGGCGAGGGGCCACAGAAGTTCGAGCACGGAAATGTCGAAAGAAACACTTGTGACCGCGAGCACGGTGTCGGAGCTGTCGCACCCTACCGTCTCGTCCATCGCGGCGAAGAAGTTCAGAAGGTTGCCGTGGGTGACGACCACGCCTTTGGGCCGTCCGGTTGAGCCGGAGGTGTACAGGACGTAGGCCGGGTCGATGGCTGCGGGCGCTTCGGCAGGCTCGCCGGCAGCATTGGACTCGGGCCCCGAACCGTTGTCGTCGACAACGAGGACTGGCACCGCGATGGCCGCGGCGTGCAGCAGGGAACGGACGAGTGGCTCCTCCGCGGCGGTCGTCATCACGGCACTAACCTCGGCGTCGAACAAAGTCGTGGCCAGCCGCCCGGCCGGATAGCCGGGGTCGAGGGGCACGTATGCCGCCCCGCACGCGAGCACGCCAAGCAACGCACACACCAGGTCAGCACCGCGGCGGGCGCAGACAGCGACCCGGTGGCCCCGGCCGATATTGCCGCCTCGTAGCCGCTCCGCCAAGGCATCGACGCGGCGTTGCAATTGAGCGTAGGTGTACTCGCCCCGGTGGTGCACGAGCGCGGTCGCACCGGGACTGCGGGTGGCTTGCGCACGTACCGCTGCGGAAAGCGACGCGGGCGTGGCAAACGGCTCGTGGGCAGTGGCGTTCCACTCGTCGAGCACGAGGTGCCGCCGCTCAGAGCCAAGCAGCGGCAGTGTCCGAACCGAGCGATTAGGCTGGGCTACGGCACCAGTCACGAGGGTGTGGAAATCGGTGGCCAACCCTTCGATCGTCTCGGCTTCGAATAGGTCACGATTATATTGAAAGCGGGCTAGCAGATCACCGCAAGCCGACTCGGCCACCGACAGCGTGAGCTCGAACTGGGCCGCCCGCTGCGGCACGGCCTGCGAGGCCAGCGTCATACCTCCAAAGTCGAAAGGAATCCCGCTACGACCGAGCGCGACTTCGCCAAGCGACGCCCGGCCCGGGCCAGGGGTCTGCTGGAACAGCAACATTGTCTGAAACACCGGCGGCCGGCCGGCAGTGCGCACCGCCCGCGAGTGTTCTGCCACAAGCTGGAACGGGTAGTCGGCGTGAGCCAGCGCGGCTCGAACGATCGAATCAGTTCGAGCAATCAGATCGCGGAAGCCATCGGTCGGCCGGTGCCTGAGGCGTAGCGCTACCGGGTTAACGAGGTAACCCACTGTGGTTGCGAACTCTGCGCGGCTGCGGCCGGTCGTCGGGGCACCTACGACGATGTCCTCCTGACCGGTGTAGCGGTGCAGTAGCGCTTGGTAGGCGGCGAGCAGCACTGTAAACAGCGTTGTGTCGCAATCGCGCGCGAGTCTGCGCATGCGCTCAGCGAGGTCGGCGTCGATGGTGAGGTCGCAGCCATCACCGCGATAACCCATCACAGTGGGACGCGGTCGGTCGGTCGGCAAATCCAGCGTAGGTAGCTCGCCGCCGAGCTGTTCGACCCAGAACTGCTGATCGGAGCGGCCGCGCGCGCTGTCCAGGTAGCGGTGCTGGGCGGCGACGAACGCGGCGAAGTCCGGTCCGGCGGGGCGGGGGGGTGTACCGAGGTATGCCGCGACGAGCTCTTCAAGCAGCAAAGTCATCGACCACAGGTCGGCGACCAGATGATGCACCACCATTACCAGCACCGGCGTTTGACCGGCACCTCGGCGCAACCGAAGCCGCAGCGCTTCGCCAGAGCTCAGCCGGAACGGTGCCGCAGCGAGCGCGCCAGCCCATTGGGCCACCGCCTCGTCCGTCCACTGCGCGGGATCGTCGACCAGGTCGTGCACAAGGGTCACCGACGCTCCAGCCCCAACCCGAAGCCGTGGCTCACCATCAACAGCCGTGAACGATGCACGCAGAATCGGATGTCGCTTGGCCACGCCAGCCGCCGCTGCATCGAGACGGTCTAGGTTAATCTCGGCAGGCAACCGGACGGCGCAGGCGAGGTTGAACGCGCTTTGAGCGCCGCCCGTCCCGTCCGCGGCGTGGTCGCCGGCGAGCTGCTCGATCAACCACAGTGCCCGCTGTCCGCGCGAGAGCGGGATGCCCGCGGCCGCGGCATCGCCGGCGGCTGCATGGCTGGTCGCCTCGCACGTCATCTGAACGGCTGGCGCATGCCCGAGTCGGCGCGCGACGTCGCGAAGGTCGCCGGCGTAGAGCTCCTCTGCGGACACAGCAACGCCGAGCTCGGTCTCGAGCGTATGCGCGAGCTCTAGCACGGTGAGCGAATCGAGGCCAAGCGACACCACTCCGCGGTCGAGCGAGACTGCCTCGCCGGTGAGGCGACGTGAAAGCGCCTGCGCTAGCACATACTCCACGCGGGCGATTCGGGCTTCGGCCAACTGCGTAGCGACTGACCGCACGGTAACCCCGACCGACGACAGGCTCGGCGCGCTCCAGTCGCCCGCGAGGTAGGCCGCACGTGCGGCGTGGCGGGCCACCTTCCCACTCGAGGTCCGCGGCAACCCGCGGCGCTCAAGCAGCACCACATCGTGGACCGCCAGCTCGTGCTCGCGCGCCACAGCCGACCGCAGATCAACGATCACATCCTTTATCGAGGCTAACTCAGCGCCCTGCGCCGGGAATGCCTCGTGGACGACGATGAGCTGTTGGCTCCCTTTAATGTCAACGGTGAAGGCGGCACCTCCGCCTGCGGCAAGTGACGGATGCGCCTCGCGCGCAGTCTTCTCGACATCCTGCGGATGGTGCTTGACACCACGGATCACGAGCAGATCCTTCATCCGACCGGTGACGAACAGCTCGTCGCCTTCGACCAGTCCGAGGTCACCGGTGCGCAGGTACGGATGTCCGGGATCGTCTGCGCGCTCGGCAGCGAAAGTCTCGACGGTCTGCTCGGAACGTTGCCAGTAACCGCGGGCCACGCTCGGGCCGCTGACCCAGATCTCGCCCTCGACGCCGGGTGCCACCGCCTGTCGGGTTTTGGGATCGACAATCACGACGAGTTCGCCGGGCGCGGTGCGGCCGGTGCCGACCAGCGCGGCAGCGCCAGGCGAACCGGGCAGTGGTGGCCGCACTACCGGCGGTTCGTCCAGCCGAGTGCCGGTGACGATCAGCGTCGACTCGGCCAGGCCGTAACAGGGCATGAACGCTTCGCGGCGGAAACCCGCTGGCGCGAAGCGGGCAGCGAACCGATTCAAGACCTCGGCACGAATCGGCTCCGCGCCATTGAACGCGACTCGCCACGCATTAAGCCGCAGCTGCGCAATCTGCTCGTCCGTGATGCGACGGGCGGCGAGCTCGTAAGAGAAGTCCGGGCCCCCGCTCAGTGTCGCGGCGTGCCGGCTGACTGCATCCATCCAACGCATTGGGTCGCGAGCGAATGTCGATGGTGCCATCAGGGTTACCGGATAGCGCGAGTGCACCGGCTGCAGAATGCCGCCGATCAGCCCCATGTCGTGATACGGCGGAAGCCAAATTACGCCCACCGTGTCTGAGTCGAGCCCAAACAGTCTCGAAATTGCGGTGCCGTTGCGCAGCAAGTTCTCGTGGCTGACCATCACGCCCTTTGGAGTGGCCGTGGACCCGGAGGTGTACTGCAGGAAGGCGAGGTCGACAGCGTTTACATCGGGCTCGCGCCACTGCGCTGCGTGCGCGAGGGGTGTCTGATCGCACGCCAGCCAGCGTAGCCCGGCTAGTACGGGGCTAATCGCTGCGAGCTGGTCGGCGTAGGCAAGGACCGCGGAATCGGCCAGCACCACGGCCGGCTCCGCATCTGCCACAATCGCCTCGATCCGGGGCAAACTGCGAGCGAATCGGGCCGGGTTTGGCGGGTAGGCCGGAACGGCGATCATGCCGGCATACAGGGATGCGTAGAAGGCTGAGACGTACTCAAGTCCCGGTGGAAGCAGCAGCAGGACGCGGTCGCCAGGGACGCAGGCATCCTGCAATACAGCGGCCATCGCTCGCGCCCGGCAATCGAGCTCAGCGTAGGTCCAACGCGTCTGCGTACCGTTCTGCGCTTCGAAGCCAATGGCGTCACGGTCGGGGTCGTCGGCCGCGCGGGAGCGCAGCTGATCAACGAGTGACCGGTAGATCAGTGGTTCTGGCGCGACGATGGACAAGGCAGCTCTCCTGGGAAGCCGGCGGGGATGGACACGAGGCTCAGGTCAACCACCGACGCCCCGTCCGATCATCGACTGATGCAGTTGCGTTGTGCCCTCGATGATCTCAAGCACCTTCGCGTCGCGGTAATACCGCTGGATGGGCAAGTCCGCGCCGATGCCCTGCGCGCCGTGCACCTGGACGGCATCTGAGGCAGCCCGATTCACAGCACGAGAGGAGAAGTACTTGGCGATCAGAGTGCGCTCGATGGTGTCGGGGCTGCCGTGGGCGTGTGCAAGCCCCGCGCTAAGGCACAGCAGCCGTGCGGCCGCCACATCAGCAACCATGTCGGCGATCAATGCCTGTACGAGCTGGTGGTCGCGGATCGGCACGCCGGATTGCACTCGGGATGCGCTGTAGCTGCGGGTCGCATCGAGACACGCCTGCTCGAGTCCGACACAGCCCCAGGCAGTGCTGTAGCGGCCGATCTCGAGTGCGGACGAGGCGACAAAGTGCAGCCCTGCGCCGGGCAGGCCTACGACCGACTCGCGAGGTATCCGGACATCATCGAGGATGAGCTCACCAAGCATCGAACCGCGCAGCCCGAGCAGGCCGGTGATCGGGACGACCTTGAGTCCAGGCGCATCGCGGTCAATCAGGACGGCAGTGTGCTTGCCCTGGTACTGCACGAAAACTAGGAAAATCTCGGCGAGCTGGGCGTAACTGATCCACCGTTTGCGACCAGTAAGCACTAAGTGCGCTCCGTCCTCGCGTGCTTGGGTAGTAACGCTCTTGGCGTCGCTACCCACATCCGGCTCCGTCAACGCGAAGGCGGCGACACTGCGGCCAGACACGATACGTGGCAGCCAATGGTCGCGGTGCTCGTTGGTGCCCCATCGCGAGATGGAGTGCGTCACCATGTCGATTACCGCAACGAGATTACGTGTGTTCTGGCAGACGCGGCCGATCTGCTCGGTGAGCAGCCCGTAGCCGACGCGGTCAAGCCCGTGTCCGCCGTGCCGCTCTGGAAGCATCGCGCCTAGGTATCCCGCCTCTGCCAACCGAATCACGAGCGAAGGAGGCGTCTGCTCGGTACTGTCGATCCCCGCAGCCAGCGGCGCAACGACTGCGTCGGCGAACTCACGGTACTGCTCGGCAGCTGCGGCCTGGTTCGCGGTCACGATCTCCCGCGGTATTCCGCTGTTCACGCGACCCTTCCAGATAAAGAATCTCCGTCAGACGGACCCAGTACAGTCATCGCGATCTGCCGGTGAGATTGACCAGCACAAGTTCGTCCGAGATATGGCCTGCAGCGGCCTCGTCGCGCAGCGCTGCGACCGCAACCGCAGCGGAATAACAGGCATCGAGCCGCCCGAGCTCCCAGATATCGGCGCGCGCGCGGACTAGGTCGGCCTGGTCCGTGGCGACGATCGCACCGCCGGTGTTGGTCGCGATCTCGGCCAGGTAGGGGTAACTGTCCGAACCGTCACCCAGTAGAAGGGCGGTGGCTAGCCCGCTGGGACGCGCGACCACGTCTTGCGCGCCGATTTCGCTTCGTCCAGCACGCCAAGCCGTGGCCATGGGGGCACACGTGTCCTGCTGAGCCATCAGCATCCGCGGTATATGCGTGACCCGTCCCAGCTGCAGGTACTCACGCGCCGCCTTGTGGGCAGCGGCCATTCCCATCCCGCTGCTGATGGCCTGTACGACCACATCCGGGGTCGCTTCCATCGCGTCGAACGCCTCGAGGTAAGCGAGCTTGAGGCCTTCACGCCTTGCCCAATTGAAGTAGCCTCCCTCCCACTGCAGCCCATTCTCGCGCGCAAACGTCTGCCCCACCCGACTCGCCTCGGCGTAACTGCCATCGATGACGGTAAGGATGACGACGTCATCGACTTCGAAGTCGTGCATCGTCTCGAAGTCGGCACCACAGAAAAAGTGCGCACGCATCGTGCCGTCGAGGCGAACGGCACGCGCAAGTGCGGTCGCCGTGTTCCCGGTGCTGGAGCTAGCGAACTCCGTCACCCCGAAATGCTTAAACGTCGCAACGACAACGGCCGCGAGTCGATCTTTGGTCGACCCGGTGGGCTGCGCGCCCTCGTCTTTGATCCAGAGATTGGGCACTCCGAGCGCAGCACCTAGCTCCGGCGCAGGTCGACATGGCGTCCGCACCACGACACCGGCGGCGGGAAGATCGGCTAGGTCCAAGGGGAGCAGGTCAAGATAGGCCAGCAACGGATCTTGACAGTCGCGTACGGTGGCGCCGCATAGATCCAGCTCCGATTCGAGCGCGCCCTGACATAATGGGCAGCGCATACGCAATGACGGCTGATCGCGCCATGAGCACCGTAGGCATTTCAACTTGTAGCCCGCGCCGCCGGCCGGGCGGACGGATGTGGGCGCTGTCAAATGCTCGGACACGTGCCCGCTTGCCAGCTTGAGAACAAGGTTGAGTTCATGCTTACGTGCGTCAGGCATCGCGCCGAACGTACATCGCTAATGTTGCTTGAGATGCGGCGCAACGTTTGTCGCCGCGCGCATTGGCTTCCCCGCAGAGCTGCTTGTGTCGGCCGGCCGGAAGCGACGCCAACGGGCAGAAGTAAGCACTTGGTTACGGCATACAACGCTATTCCTCCCTCGCCCAGCTGCCAGCCTGGCACGCAGAGGGGAGGATCAAAGTCGCAGCCGTCCCCGCGGTCTCGCTACAATTACCCTAACAGCATCGTCGGCGGGTAGATCATGAGGGGGGCCGTGGCCACGACAGTCTCAGCTTCCGATTCAAAGGTGAACGTCTGGACCGACCAATACGCCCGCTCTAGCATCGGCGTCTTGAACATCACCTCCAGGCCTGCGACCTGGTTTGACGAGACCCACGACGTTGATCCCTCGAATGCTTCGGTCGCTGGCGGATGAGCGCCGCATCGAACGGCACATCCGGCGCTTTGCGGCTCATCGGCGGCGGCGCCGCCGCTCCGGTGCAGCTGTTCCTGCTCCCCTACGCCGGGGGCGGCGCGAGCATCTTCTGGCCCTGGGCGGCACACTTGACACCGGCGGTGCAAGCGTTTGCGCTCCAACCTCCCGGCCGGGAGGACCGCTTCCATGAGGCACCGATACAGGAGCTAGCACCACTTGTGGATGCGCTAGCCGCAGATGTGCTTGCCGTACTTGATCGTCCCTATGTCGTGTTCGGCCACAGTCTGGGCGCCCTGCTTGCGTGGGAGCTGGTGCGGGCGCTACGGGAACGAGGTGCCCCGTCGCCTGCGCACCTGTTTGTCTCGGGTAGCCGACCGCCGCATCTGTTGCAGCCGGTACGCGCCGACGAGCGCCTATCCGACGAGCAGTTCATCGGCGAGCTTGAGGAGCTTAACGGCACTCCACCTGCGGTGCTCGCGAACAAGGAATTGATGGAGCTGCTGCTACCGATGCTGCGGGCAGATTTCGACCTCGTTGACAACTACGGCTACACCGGCGGAGCCCCCCTGGACTGCCCAGTCACCGCGTTGACCGGCGTCAACGACGAGCGGGTGAACGAAAGCGTGCACCGCTGGGGCGAGTTGGTATCTCGCCATTTCCAAGTAGCGTCCTTTCCTGGAAGCCACTTCTATATGCACGACCAGCGGCGCGCTCTTGCCGAGCTGATCAACCGTGCCGCGGCCGCTTGCATCGCCTAGCGGCCGCCAGGCTATCGGGGCTATCCGGACACCGTGTTCGCGCTAGTCGCGTCCGTACCCATACCTGGCGTCGCATCAGAGATGCCGTGCCATGAACGCCACATCGCGGCGTACACGCCGTCAGTGGCGACCAGTTGTTGATGCGTACCCAACTCTATGATGCGACCCGCCTCGACCACCGCAACCCGGTCGGCGTCCTGTGCGGTCTGCAGCCGGTGCGCGATCGCGATGACGGTACGGCCGGCCAGCAGCGCGGCTGCAGACCGCTCCGCACGGCGGGCCGTGGACGGATCCAAGGAGGATGTTGCCTCGTCCAGAATCACGGTGTGCGGATCGGCAAGGATGACGCGGGCAAGGGCGATCTGCTGCGCCTGGGCAGCGTCGACCTCGACTCCACCTGCGCCGAGGACAGTCGAGAGTCCGTCTGGCAGCTGAGCCACCCAGATAGCGCCGACAGCGTCCAACGCCGCGTTCAACTGCCGGTCAGTGGCGTCCTCGGTCGCCAGGCGCAGGTTCTGCTCGATCGTGCCCTCAAAGACATGATGATCCTGAGTGACCATAACTACCCGTCGTGCGAGCTCATCGGAGGGCAGCTGGGCAACCGGCACGCCGCCGAGTAGCACCTGGCCCATGCGGGGAGAGTCCGCACCGGACAACAGCATGCCCAGCGTCGTCTTGCCTGCCCCAGACGGCCCGACCACCGCGAGTCGCTCGCCGGGCTCGACGACGAGGTTGACGTCGCGCAGCACGTCCGGACCCGCTCCATAGGCGTAGCGGACGCCGCGCGCCTCGAGCCGGTCATCGGTCGGCATTGCGCTCGTGGTGTGAACGGTGGCCGTGGCAGCCAGACCGACGCCGACGACCCTGGCGTAGGATGCGGAGCTGCTCTGGATCTGCTCCACCCACATCAGGATGGTGTCGACCAGCCCGGACAGCTGCCACATGTACAGAGCCGCCGACACCACCGCGCCGAGCGCCAACCAACCATTGCGATACCCGAGTCCGCCGATGACCAGGATCAAGACTGTCGGCACGACGTGACCCATATCGGTGGTCGGGAACAGCACAGTACGTAGCCCAAGCGTTCGTACTTTTGCCTGGTAGGCGCGAGCGACTGCGGCGTCGGCGTCGGCGACTCGCTGCTGCTGCAGGCCGAATGCCTCGACGGTGCGGCCGCCAGCGGCAGTCGCGGCGAGGGTCTCGCTCACGTCCGAGGACGTCTCACCCTCGGCGAGATACGCCGGTCGCGCGCGGCGGAGGTACCACCGTGCCACGAGCCAAGTCAGGGGTAGGCCGGCAAGCGAGCACACCCCAAGCACTGGGTCGAGCAGAAACACGGCCACGAAGATGAACAGCATCTGCACGCCCGCCGAGAACATTTCCGGGACTGCGCTGCGCAGCGCCATGCCAATGCTGGCGATGTCGACAGTTGAGCGAGTCATCAGGTCACCGGTTCCGGCGGCCTCAACGACGCGAATAGGCAACGCGAGCACGTCAACGACGAACTGCTCGCGCAGTCGCGCCAGAGCGCGCTCGCTGAACCGATGCGCGCGCAATCGTGCGAAGCGGGTCAGCAGCAGGTTAGCAACCGCACTGACCACAACGAGCGTCGCAAGCACGTCGACGCTTCCGGTCCCCCCGCCGGTGCGAACCCGGTTGACGATTTGGCCGACCAACCAGGGCCCGAGGATCGCGGACACCGCGGCCGTGCCGATCAGCGCAATGACGACCGTCAGAGTGAGGGCATCGGCGCGCAGCATAGCTTGCAGCTGCCGACGCACCTGTAGACGGCCAGCGACCGGCAGCCGCCAGTCATCGGTGTTCGCCGGCGGCTGCGGCGACGCAGTGTTCGGGGGGGTCACGATCCTCCCGCCGCTGCAGCGTTGACCGGCGGGCCCCCGACCTCGACCGTGCCGTCCTGCTGGCCGCGGTAGACAAGTGCGGCATAACCGGTGTTTTTGCTGAGGTCGGCGTGAGTGCCCGTGGCCACCACCTGGCCATCGAGCAAGTGGACAACTTGGTCGCACATACCCAGCAGCAGCGGGGAGGTGGTCGCGACGACAGTCGTACGGCCGGCGTATACGCTTCGCAGCCGCGCGGCGATAATGGTCTCAGTGTGTGCGTCGACCGCCGACGTCGGGTCGATCAGGATTACGACCTCAGGGTCGTAGTCGATCGCCCGCGCCAGGAGCAACCGCTGCCGCTGCCCGCCGGAGAGATTGCGCCCGTTCGGCTCGAGGCGAGCGTCCAGTCCGCCTGGAAGCGATGCCACGACGTCCTCTGCATTGGCTACATGCAGCGCGGCATGGATACGCGCCTCGTCCGAGTCGGTGCGGAACATCGACCGCACCGTGCCGGCAAACAGGCGGGCGTCGTTGCCAGTGACCAGCAGGCACCGGCGCACGTCGGCCAGCGACAAGTCGGTTAGTAGCTGTTCGCCGAGGGTGACGGCGCTGTCGACGTAGCGTCCTAGCCTGTCGGCTACAGCTGTGACGTCGGCGATTGAATGGCTGACGAGCCCGACGAGCTGCCCCGCCGGGACGGTAAGTCCAGATTCTGGGTCGTGCAGGTCGCCGGAGACGCGCTGCCGTGACGCCACGGCCGCTTCTGCATTGCCTTCGATATCCGGCTGCAGGGCCAGCACCGCGATCACCCGCCGCGCCGACACCAAGCCGCGGGTGATGTCGTCGGTGCTTTCCACGAAGAACGAGACCGGGACGACGAGAACTGCGACGTAGCCATAGACGGCGACCATGTCGCCGATCGAGATAGAACCTTCGGCCGCCATCCGCGCCGCGATCCACACCACAGCGGCCAGGAACAAGGTTGGTAGGCACGCTGCGACCGCCTCCACCCAGCTGGTCGCAGCGGCGACACGGTAGCCCTCGCGTTGCAATGTGGCCGATCGTTCTCGGTAGCGCCGGGCGAAGGCTGGCTTACCTCCGATACCGCCAAGCACTCTCAATCCGGAGACGATGTCGCTGGCCTGATCGGTGAGCCGTCCTTGGTGCTCGCGGTAGTCGGTCTCAGCCTTCTGCACCCGCGCCAGCAGCGGACCGATGGTGACCGCCATAACTGGCACGCCGACCAGTAGCACGACGGCCAACAGCGGCGAGATTTTGAACAAGACGATCGCCGTCGCGATATAAGCGATCACCGCACCAACTCCAGGTCCGGTTACAGTCAGCGTCTGGGCAATGCGGGCGGCGTCGGCACCCTGGGCGTTGGCGAGGTCTCCGGCAGCCACATGGCGCGGCAACGTGGCACCGAGCCGGGCTGCCTGTTTTGCTATGCCTTGCACCGTGCGGTACGCCCCGTCGATGCGGATGAAGGTCATTGTGCGGTGACGCAGGATGCCAAGCGTCGCGATCAGTCCACCTAAGGCAAAGATGACCAGCGCGGCGACCAACACTGCGTCGTAGTCGTGCCCCTGCAGCCCCCGGTCGACCGCCCATGCTGTGACGTAAGGCGGCAGTAAGAGTGCGAGCATCCATAACGTGCCGTAGGTCGTGCCGAGCGCCACGCGGCGCCATTGGCTGCGGATCAACCAAAAAAGGAAGCGCCATGGCCCGCGAATGTCGGGCGTGCCCGGGTCGGCGTAAGGCACGTGCCGCTCCGGACGATCGCGCACCGGACTCCTCCTGGGTCGCGCCGAGCGGGATTGCCCGGTCCGATGCCCCGGACCCGAGGCGCGTCCAGACCTTACAGGCATGGATCCGACACCGGCCAGGCAACTGCATCGACCGGAACCAGCGGCAACAGCAACTGAGACGGCGTTGTGGCGCCGCGATGCACAGTGAGCACCGGCGCCGGACGGCGTTGCAGCGTCGCAAGGTTGTCCGCGTCCGCACCGGCGATGCACAGCCGCAAACGACGCCCGGCGGGCAATACCGTCGAGGTGGGCAGCAGCGCGATGACCAGCTCTACCGGCGCACCGCCGGATACCAGCGGTTCGGTGGTAGCGCGGAGCCCTGGATGGTACGGAAGCTCACCCTGGTCCCACGGCGCGGCCGTGCAGGCGCGGTGCGAGGCGCGCAGCACCCCCTCGCTGACATAGTGCGATGCCCCCTGCAGATCAATCTCCTCGAGTAGCACCACGACGTCGATGTCCTCGCAGGACGCACTCACCCACAGCCGCGCGATCGGGTCACCAGTGACCTCGATGTCAACTGGGAGCGGATCGGTAGTGTAGGTAAGCGTCCGGGCATCGTTCGGCGTCAGGTCGTATCTGAATCCGCCGCCGTAGCCGTCGCTCCAGCGCGACGAGCGACCGGTCGTCGCCGCGTAGTCGATCCGGTAACGGTCGGCGACGGTCGCGGCCGCCGTGTCGCTCGCCAGTGTTTCAACCGTAGGGACGAGGCGACCATCGTTACAGGAAGTCGCTGTACCCGTCGGACCCGCAGCGAGACGCAACGTGACAGGACGTGAACCGACGGGTGGCCATTGCCGAGTCGTTCGCCATTGCCGACCGGGCGGCGCACTCATCGTGAAGTAGCGGATCATGCCGGGCAGTGAAGTGCGCTGATTCAGCGGGGGCTCCTCGCGCAGCCACCGGTCGAACCAGCGCACGTGCTCGGCACCGAGATCGAGCCCTTCACGGCCGTTGTGGCTCCACCCGCCGATGATGACTTCTTGCGGATTGCGCAGGTTTCGCCACCACAGCAGAGTGTCTCGGACCCACAGGTCGTACCAGCCTGACACGTGCAGCACTGCGACGCCGGAAGCACTGATGCGCTCAACCAGGCTCGACGGGCTCAGCTCCCGATAAGGGGCGACGCCGGACATCGGATCGATGTCGTCACGGTAACTGAGCTCATCAACAAGATCGAACAACCGGCGGCGCTGGCTCCGCTCGCCATCGAGCGCAGCCGCCACATCCAACCCATGAACTAGTTCGCCCCAGCGACGGGCGAAATCAGCTCGGAACACGCCACCGGGATAGAGAAACTCGTAGACGTCAAACAGTGCCATCTGCGGAAAGATCGCCCGCAGATGGGGCGGCGCAGTAGCTGCCGTTAGCAGCGCCGCAACGGCCGAATACGACTCGCCGTACATCCCGACCCGACCCGTAGACCAAAGCTGTGCGGCCAGCCACTCGGTGACGTCGAACCCGTCGGCCCGCTCCTCAGCGCCGAACTCAGTAGCCCTTTCGCCCGCCGAGCCGCCGGTACCTCGCGCATCGACGACGGCGACGGCGTAGCCATGGCGAACGAGCTCGCGCAGCCACGGCTGCTGATCAAGTTTGGTGACGCGCTCGCCAGTGCCCGCAACCTCTGCCCGGTGGTAGCGCTCCATAGACCACACCACGGGCGTTGGCCCCGCTGGGTCGCGCGGTAGGAACAGATCGGCGGCAAGTCGAACACCATCGCGGACCGGGATCAGCAGCTGCTCGCGTCGGGCTACGTCGACCGTCGCGAGAAAATCGAGTAGCTCAGCACGCCGACGACGTACCTGTGCGCGCAGCTCCTCGGTTAGCGCTCCACGCGGTGCCTCGAAGCGCAGCCGACCGTCCTCGGCCCATACCACGATGTCACGCCGACGCAGCTGCGCCAGCAGCGCAGCAGGGCCCAGCTCACCGGCCGGCGCGTCCATCAACCCGGCCACGTTCCGGTGTGGTGTGCCCCCAGACCGGCGGTCACAGTTCCCCAATCTCGCGATCGGCGGCATCGGCGCGTTCAGGACGGTCGCTCCAGAGCATCGTGTCCAGGCGCTCGGCCACCCCGGCGATCGTCGGGGCGTCCATGACGGCCCGCAGCGGGAGTGCGACGCCGATGTGCTCCCGCAGCCGCTCCACGAGCATTAGAAGCGACAGCGACGTACCACCAGCTCCAAAGAAGTTCGCATGCACGTCCACCTGCACGTTCGCGTCGTTGGACGGTGCCGCTACGCCGACCACCTCCAGCCAGATCCGGGCGACCTCGCGCTCGGTATCGGTGCGCGGCGACGTCGCCTTCGTCGGCTCAGGGCTAGACACGGTCGCGGCCAGCTGCTCAAGCACGTCCCGGTCGATCTTGCCGCCCGCGGCTACCGGCAGTTTCGCAAGCAAGACGATCTCGGCTGGCTGCATCACAGCCGGCAACCGCCGGGCTGCCGCGGCGCGCACCTGCGAAAGATCCAAACCCTTCTCCCGCTCGGCTGGCGTGTCGCTGGGCACAACGAAGGCGACCAACCGCGCAGAGGGACCAGCTATGTCAAGCACGACGACACTGTCGGCCACGGCTGGCGCGGCTCGCAGTGCTGTCTCGATCTCACCCAGCTCAATCCGCACCCCCCGTAGCTTGACTTGCCGATCGACGCGGCCCAGGTACTCAAGCTCGCCAGTGGGCAGCCAGCGCACCACGTCACCGGTGCGGTAGCGGCGCCCACCCGGTACATCCGGATCAGGCGCGAAGCGCTCTGAGGTCAGCGCGGGCCGGCCAAGGTAGCCGAGCGTGACGGCGTCACCACCGTGCCACAGTTCCCCAGGGACGCCGATTGGAGCAATCTCGCCGTGGGCGTCGAGCACAAGGCAAGTAGCGTTGCCAGCCCGGACACCGATGGGTGCCACGCCCTGGTCGCCGTAGACTTTGCCCGCTGTGGTGACGATCGAGCACTCGGTGGGCCCATAGCCGTTCCAGATCTCGCATCCATTCGGTACTCGCATAGCCAGCGCCCACACCAGCTCGGGATGTAAAGCCTCGCCGCCGATCCACACTCGACGCATCGCGGGCCACGTTCCCGTTGGGTCGGCGTCAAGCAGAGTGCGCAGTTGGGTCGGCGTCACCGAAAGGGAACTGACCTCGGCACGGCGCAACAGCGCTGCGCCGGCCGCGGGGTCGTGACGGGCGTGCCGAGGCACGATCACAAGGCAGGCGCCGGACGCTAGGGGCCGCATAATCTCTTCGACTGACCAGTCGAAGATCGTCGACAAGTACTGCGCCGCGCGATCTCCGGGGCCAAGGGGCAGTGTGGCGCAGGACCACTGCAACATGGGCGTGACATTGCCATGTGCCACCATGACACCCTTCGGCGTGCCAGTACTACCGGAGGTGTAGATGACGTAAGCAATCTCCTCCGGACGGGACCAGTCCGGGATCTGTAGCGCCCGCGCCTCCACATCAAGGACCATCGTGGTTACACCAGCCGGCAGCGGCAGCTCCGCGGCGAGGTTGAACGTGGTCAATACGAGTCGCGCATCGGCGTCGGCGATCTGGAACGCAAGGCGGTCCGCCGGAGCGAGCGGGTCGAGTGGCAAGTAGGCCGCGCCAGCACGCATTACGCCGAGCATGGCCAGCACCTGTGGCAGGCCCGGCTCGACGCACACGCAGACCGGGCGAGACGAAGCATCTAATGCGATCACCTGGTGGACCCGCTCGGCAACCGCACCGATTGCGGCGTCGAGTTCGTGGTAGGACAGCACCTGCGTGCCGTCCTCGATCGCCGGCGCATCCGGAGTTCGGGCAGTCTGCTGCGCGACCATTGCCGGAAGCGTCAAACTGCCTGACCACCGCGCGGCGTCCAAACCGGACCATTCGCGCAGCATCGCGCGCTCGGTCTCGTCGAGCACCGACAGCTGCGACACCCGCATCGTCGGATCGGCGATCGCCCCGGAGAGCAGCGTGATGAAGTGCCCAAGCAGCCGAGAGGCCGCAGCATCGGAGAACAGCTCCGTGCGGTACTCGGCTCGCACCCGCGCTCCAGATTCCGTTTGGGTCACGATCAGGGCGAGGTCCGCCTTGGCCGTATCGGTCTCAAAGTCAAGAACCGTCATCGTCAGGCCCTTGGGAGGGACGATACGGATCTCGTCCTGGAATGAGAACAACACTCGGAATAGCGGATTGTCACCGCTGCGGGTTGGCGCGACTTCGGACACGATCTGGTCGTAGGGGATGTCTTGGTGCGCGAACGCGCCGAGGCTTACATCTCGCACGCGGGCCAGGAGCTGCGCAAACGTCGGGTCACCCGAGACGTCGCAGCGCAGAGCAAGCGTAGTGCTGAATAGCCCGAGCATGTTGATGACCTCGGGATGGTCTCGATGCGCTGAAGGAGTGCCGACAACGACGTCGTCTCCTCCACCGTAGCGATGCAGTAGAGCGACAAGCGCGGTCACGACGGTCATGAACGGCGTCGCGTCATAGCGGCGGGAGACTGCCCGCAGCCCTCGCGCGACACCGCGTGTCAGATCGCGGGTGACGGACGCACCGGCCATCGTTCGCCCCGTCGGCTCTGTCCGGTCGGTTGGCAGCGGGGACGGACCAGGCAAGGCAGTGAACCGGCGGCGCCAGTAATCGAGCTGCTCGTTGATGGCCGTGGAGTTGAGGGCAGCCTGCTCCCAGCTCGCGAAGTCTGCGTATTGCACTGCTGGTGGGCTGAGATCGGGTGTGTGGTCAACGACGCGTGCAGCGTAAGCATCTAGTAGCTCGGCCATTGCCAGCTCGAAGGAACGCCCATCCGTGACCAAGTGGTGCATCGTGACGACCACTGCGGTCGTCACGTCGTCGATTAGGACTGCGAGCACCCGCAGTAGCGGTGGCCGCTCCAGGTCGAACGGACGCGCCGCCTCGCCGCGCATCTCGTGCGCAGCAATGGCTTCCCGCTCGTCCGCGACCGTGTCACGGAGGTCGAGCACGGTATACGGGGTTGCGACCTCCGTGTGGATCTCCTGCAGGAGTGTCCCGTCCCGTGAGACGAAACCGGTGCGAAAAATTTCGTGCCGTTCGACCAGGTCGGTGACCGCGCGGCCGAGCGCCTCCGTGTCCAGCAGACCTTCGATGCCGACCGCGACGGGGACGTTGTAATTGGCCCGATCGCCGCGGATCCGGCCATCAACCCAGATCCCCCGCTGGACAAAGCTGGTTGGGAACTGGTGCACGTCCCCGGCGGCCCGCGGCGCAGGCCTGATACCAGCCAGCAACGCCGGTGAGCGGCGGCGCAGCGCAGCGATCGCCGTGCCCAAACCGGTGATGGACTGGGCGTCGAAGAGCAGTGCGGTCGGAATGCGGATGCCGAATAGTTCGCGCAGGTGCCCAATGATCCGCGCAGCTTGGAGCGAATTGCCGCCAAGAGCGAAGAAATTGGTGTCCCGGTCGAGATCGAGCCGACTGGCTTCGAGGACGTCGGCCCAGGTCTCGGCGACGAGGTCGGTGATCTCATCGGCGGTGGCGGTGCGACCGTCTGCAGCGAGGCTGGTCACGATACTCCTTCCGGCAGGGTTGCACGGGCGGCGAGCCGGGCTAGATGGGGACGATCGAGTTTGCCGTTGAGTGTCATCGGGAGCTCCGCCACGACGATGACGCGGGACGGCACCAGGTAGCTCGGCAAGATCGCAGCGGCTTCGCGCCGAAGCCGGTCGGGATCGACCTCGCCGGCGACAACGGCGACGAGCTCGCGCTCCCCTGCCGCGCCGACGGCGACGGCTGCGGCCTCGCGCACGCCTGAGCTGCGCAGAAGCGTGGCTTCTACCTCCGCAGCCTCGACGCGGTAGCCGCGAATCTTGAGCTGGCTGTCAATCCGACCCCGAATCTCGACGTTGCCGTCAGGCAGCAGGCGCACAAGATCGCCGGTGCGGTACATCCGTCCGTGGCCGCCAGGCTCGGGCAGAAATCGGGAGGCGGTAAGTGCTGGCTCGCCGACGTAACCGTCGGCCAGGCAAGGACCACCGATGAACAGTTCGCCCTCCACGCCGTCCGGCACGGGCCGCAGAGCCACATCGAGAACGTGATATCGCACTCCGGGCATCGGCCGGCCGTAAGGAATGCTTGGCCAGGTCGGGTCGACTACGCCAACGAGGTAGGCGTTGCTCCAAACGGTAGCTTCGGTCGCCCCGCCTAAGCTGATGACTTCGGCGCTGGGAAACGCGGCGCGGATGCGGTCGGGCAACGTGAGCGGAATCCAATCACCGCTCAGCAGCACTCGCCGCAGCGAGCGCCCTACGACGCCGGCCCCGGCCGCGGCAAGGATCTGCAACATGGCAGACGGCGCGGAGTTCCATAGCGTGATCGAAGTAACGCTGAGAAGCCGTACGACTATGTCGGGGTCAGCGCGTTCGGCGTCGGAAACGAGCAGCAGCGAGCCGCCAGCTGCGAGCATGCCGACGATGTCCCATACCGACAGATCGAAAGCAAATGCGTTCACCATGAGAAGGCGATCGTCCGGACCGACGCCGAAGTCCCTGTCGATCCACTCGAGGAGATCGATGACGGCCGGATGGCGCACCAGGACGCCTTTGGGTCGTCCTGTGGTACCGGAGGTGAACATGCAGTAGGCCGCAGCATCCGGATCGAGCGTCATCGGAGGAGGCGCATTCGGGTCAGGCTCGAGCGGCTCATCGTCAACGGTACGGATCAGCCGGGTTGGCAGCACCTGCTCGGCCAGCCTGGCCAGAGCCGGACTGCATAGCAGCGCCTGTGCGTCCACCTGGTCGCAGGCGCTTCGTAGCCGCTCGACCGGCCAGCGTGGATCGAGCGGGACGTAAACGGCGCCGGCCTGCAGGCAGGCAAGAATCGCGATTACGGTACCCGGCTGGTGATCGCCGAGTACCACTATGCGGTCGTCTGGACTGATTCCGTCCAGACGCAGCTTGCCCGCAAGCGTTGACACCGTGTGCGCCAGTTCGGCGTGTGTGTACTCGACGCCCCCTGCGGGCGTGACGAGGGCTGGGCGATCGGGGAAGCGTGCTGCTGCCCGAGTGACCAGGTCCTCGATGCGGACCCGCGGTCTGTCTTCACGCACGGCAGACCGCCACACAAGAGACAGTAAACCCGCCGCCGACGGCAAGCACCAGCGCGTATTGGCCCGGATCGAGCCCTCCATCGGCGAGCATCGCGAGGGCGGCTGCGGTGTCGCCCGCGCCGAGATGCCCGGTGTCGCGGCCAGGGTCGATGACCGTGCGTACGCCCATACCGGCGAGCGCGCCGCGGAAATTGAGGTCAAGAGCTTTAGCGCCGATGCGTGGCAGCACCACACACTGCAGGGCCGAAAGCGTATCCGGCGTCGCATCCGAACAGATCGCATCTAATGCCCGTTTGACGACCCGCTCGATGGCAGTGGCGTGCCATCGGTGGAACCGGTCCGCCCGCTCGTTGGTCAGGAACGCCGCGCACTGCGTGCGGACGTCAATGGCGTCGCGATGCCAGCCGGGTGTCGCGGAAAACGAATCAGCGCCTCGATGCCAAGCCTCAAACTCCGCATTGGTCTCGGTCTCGATCGCGACGAGCCCGAGTGCCCCCTGCCCGCGGCCGAGCAGCACCGCAGTGCCAGCGTCGCCGTAACCACTGTCGCCATCGCTGGCCCATCGATCAAAGGCTGGCTCGGCGAACCGATCGCCGGTGGTCACAAGGCAGCGTCGTACCCGTTCGTCCGCAGCCAGCCGCGTCGCGGCGACCGACAGCGCAGTGACGCCCGCGTTGCACAGCTCTGCAATGCCAATGGCCTCGGCCCGCGGGGCACCGACCTCGCGGGCCACGAAGTGCGCCGGCGACCAGAAGTCGTGGCCTTGGTAATACGACCAGGCATGTAAAATTAGGTCGAGGCTTGCGCTATCCCAGCCGGCCTCCTGCAGCGCAACGCCAGCGGCGGCCGCAGCCAACTCTGGGCCCGAACGATGCGGGCTGACCGCGAGGCTGCGATACCGCAACCTCGCGTCGAGCTCGCTGTCGAGGCGATGCTCGCGCACAGCCGTCACGGCCTCGTCCCGGGCCTCACCGAGGACCAGAGACGCAGCACCAATGGCGAGTCTATACATCTGCCCTCATCACGCCAACGGGGATCGTGGTTCGTCGGATACTGCGACCCCAAGGAGCGACGCCAGCCGGGCGACACCGGGCGCTTGGCTCGGTTTTTCTATGAGCTCGCCCTCGCCGCGCGCGGCAGCGGCGACGGCCACAAGTGTGGACTCGCCGGCGGCGATCAGCGCGAGAGCGGCGCAGAAGCCCGATCGGACGTCGGCGGCATCGGAACGCGAGACCCGTCTGGTGTCGTGATCGAGCCGGAACGCCAGACCGCCTGATTCGGGTTGCCCGTACAACCCCATCGCCAGGTCGGAGATCTGCCCAGCCGGCGGGAGAAAGTCGGTCAGCTGAAAGGCAGTATCGAAGATGGGGCGGCGCAACTGCCCCGCCAAGCCAATGCGGCCCTGGGCGAGCAGCGTGTAGGGCAGCGCGCTGTGCTCATACGCCGCGAGGCTTGCCTTCTGCGTGCGTTCCACGATCTCGGCGAATTTGTCGGCACCCCTCGTCCCCAACCGCACGGGAAGATTGTTGACGAACATGCCGACAACGTCGGCGAACTTGGCTTGTTCGCGGCCTGACCAAGGCACACAGATGACGACTTCGTCCGCGCCAGAGAACTCGGTGAGCACTGTGGCAAACGCACCAAGCAACAGGACATGCCGGGACACGCCGTAGGTGTGGGCACGCTCGCCGAGCGCAGCGACAAGGTCACTCGAGAGCCGGAATGGCATGGATTCGATCAACTTCGAGCCGGACGCGGGGTGACTTTGGAAACCGAAGGGCAACGGGGGCAGTGGATCGGCGAGCACAGCACACCAATGCTGCTCCAGCTGCTCGCGGCGTACGCCAGTCAACTGCGACAGTTCGGCTCGGACGTGGTCAAGGTAGCGGGCCCGCGGCACGGCGGGCACTGGCCGGGTCGGATCGAGCTCGTACCGATAGCAGGCGGAAAGATCACGTAGTAGAACTCCGGCGCTCACACCGTCGGCCACTAAGTGGTGCACCACGAGCTGCAGCACGCTGCGATCCGGCGGGAGAAGCAGCAAGGTGGCTCGCGCTGGAGAACTCGCAAGGTCGAGCAGTCGGCGCGTGTCATCGGCGAGCACCCGTTCCGCGGCTGCCTCGGGATCCGAAGCGGCGCGTAGATCGAGTGTCGCCAAAGGCACGCGCAACTCGTCAATCACAGATTGCCGAGGACCGTCTGCGGTCTCTCGGAAGACGGTGCGCAGTGCCGGATGCATGTCAGCAAGTCTGGACAGCGCACTCTCGAGCGCCAAGGCGTCGATCTTTTCGTCGAGGTCGATGCGAATCGGCAAGTTGAGGTCGAGCCGGCGTTCGTCGGCCGACTGCAGCAACCAGATGCCCAGCTGCGCCTGCGACAGCTGCACCTCGTCGCCAGGTTCGGGGGTGCCGCAACCGCCGTTCTCTGCTATGCCGGGCGGGGCAGCGGCGAGTTGCCCCGACTCGGCCAACCATTGGGCCATGGCGCGAGGGCTGCTGTGTGCGAAGACGGTCGAGAGTGGAATTGTCCACCCTGTCTCGGCCCGTAAACGATTGACGATCCTGGTGACATGCAGGGAGTTACCACCGAGTTCGAAGACCGTAGCGTCCAGATCCTCATCCGCGGCGGATCCGAACTCCTGCACGACGATCGCCGCGATGATGTTTTCGGCGCGACTGCCTAAGTCCTGACCCTGGTCAACAAGGGCAGACCAGGGCGTCAACTCACTAGCGTCAGAAATCTCCAGGACCGCCTCCCCATCTTGGATCTTGAGCTACACAAACCTATCAGGAGGGTGGTTGACCCCTGTTGGTGGACGCACGGCTTGGCTACGGGTCTCCGACAGCTCACCCACGACCCCTCGACCCGACCTTGCGGGGCTTCCCCTTGCGGGGCTTCCCCTTGCGGGGTGGGTCAGGCGGCTCTTGCCAGCTGACGGTGGAGCTCTTCAAACCGTACCGGGCTGAGCATGTTGAACGTGGAGTGGCGCCGACGGCGGTTGTAGACCCGCGGATCAGACCCGAGATCGAGGCCTCTGTTAGGACCGAGTTGAGTTGACGTTCGGCCTCGCCCGCCCATTCGAAGTAACGCTGTTGGATCCTGTCCGTCGATTGGCCAGCATTGAGCCCTGTCGAGTTTTGGGCTTCTCTCGCCACCCAGGTCACAGCGTCACGCAGGCGTTCTTCACTGACTTCCGCGAGCCGCTCTATGGGTTGCACGGGCTGAGTGTGGCATGCACCCCCGACAGCGGGCCGACGAACAGCGCTGATGGGCCCGATGACTAGCAGAGTCCGATCCGACTCCCGTGCGGACGGTGGACATGACTGCCGCTGAGAGGTTCAGTCGCACAACCCCGATTAGTTATGGACTAAACGAGACGCCGGATGTTACGGTTGTCCCGTGAGCAGAATCGGGTATGCCCGGGTGGGCGACGTGGCAGATCAACGGTCCGAGAGCGACGCGCTGCGCAACGAGGAAATCACCGCCTGCCTTGTCGACCTTGGTACCGCCAGCGACGGGTTCAGTCGCCAAGGGCTCGACGATGCAATCGCGCTGTGTCGCCCCGGTGATCAACTCGTCGTCAGCCGGCTCAGCCGTCTTGCTCGGACCCGCGACGAGCTAGTGGAGATCCTCGATGACCTCGCCTCCCGGGGAATCGATCTACGGGTCAGTGGTCAGGTGTACTCACTGGCAAAGTCGGACCTGCGGGCCGCGGTAGGCCTCATGGCCGATTTCGAGGGTGATGTCGCCGTCTCCCGGATCGAACAGGAACGCGTCGATCGCCGACGCCGCGGCGGCCGAATCTCCAAGCTGACTGCTGGCCAGGAGGTCACTGTCGTGAGGCTCTACGAAACCGGCCACTCAATACAGGACTTGGTCGAGATGTCCGGCGTCTCCCGGGCGACCGTTTACCGCATCTTAGAACGCGCAGGAAAGAAGGAGTCGGGCCGATGATCTACGTCTTCTCGGTGCTGATCACGGCGGCCTTCTGGTGGGGCTGGGTCGCCTACGCTCGACCAGCGATCAATCCCCATCCCCAGACCCGAACGCATCGGATGAACCGGTCCGACCGACTACTACGCGCCGCCGGAGCATCTGCTTTCGCGATTATTCCGATCATGGTTACCACAGCCACAATTTCGCTGCTCTTCAACATCAAAGACACCTCGGGCACCTCGGCCGGAATGTGGCCGTCCGGTCTGATCGCGATCTTCACATGGTTGTCTCTGGGCGGCGGTTTGGTCCTTCTCATCACTGCAGGAATCGTTCAAACCTTCGATCGACACCAGGCGCGCGCTCGTAACCGCAGCCTCGACATCTTGACTCCGCCGCCACCGTGGTGGACCTGGGCCGTTGTCCTAGTCACGCTGACCATCCCGACGATTATCGGCGTCTGGGTAACCGACCGACTGATCCAGGCATGGTCCGCCGATCTACAGCTCGAAGCATCCACGATCCGAACCATGGATCAGGTCGAGACGCTGCGCCAGCACGTCTACACCCTGTTCCGCGAATACCTCATCTGGGCCGCATCTATCGCCGTCTTCACCATCGTCCTGGCCATCGTGCTGGGAATTCGCCAGCGCCGCCGCCGACGCCGCTACTTCGTCCGAGTCAACAGAGCCGTCGCCGCGTCGGCCGGTCTAGGAGCATTGGTATGAACGATCCCGCTGCAGTGCATCACTTCTCGAACTGGGCTGGTTGGAACTGGCTACTAGGTCTGGGGGCACGCTCGCGCTGTTCGCGATCGCCGCCGGTGCCCTGGTCGTCTTCGCTGGCTCGTCCGAGTCCTACTCATACGACATCTCCCCCCAGGAGTGGATCAGCGGAATCTGCGCCGTGGTGGCGGCCGTTTTGGAAGTCCTTGTGCACGGTACGGTCGCTCGCCACATCGCCGGCAGTGCGGCCGACCGTTGGTGGCTGCTCTTGCCCCTCGTGTTCGCCGGCGCATTCGCCGTGCTCGGCAATTCCGCTCCGCGACGTCGACGCTGGGTCGGTTTCAGTGCTGCCGGGATCGCCTTCGTCGGTGGGGTTTTCGCTGCGATCAATGATGCCTTGAGCAGAGTTGCCGCCAACATTCCGATGAGCGTCAAAGGCCTTGTCACTGTAATTGTCTTCGGTGGAATCGTCTTCGTTGCATGGATGTCCAGTCAGAACCAACGGTCCTACCACTGATCGGCTGGGCTGACGGGGCTCATCAGTCCAACGTGACGGTCCACGTCTGCACGTTCGAATTCGGGCGCTGCCGCGAATTCAACAGTGGCGCGACACCGAAACCAACGAGCAGGAGCCCGAACATAACCAATCGGTGGCCCACCGAGCCGGCCGACAGCCTCCAGAACGTGCGGTACCGAACTGGTGGGCACCAGTCCGAGTATGCCGCCCCTATCTGCAGATCAGCGGGCCCTCCGAAGATCGTCCGGGTAGAGCCGATCGGGAACTTGGCGGCATCACTGCTGGCCGTGATCCGCGCGGCCCGCGCTGCCCCCACCGTCCCCATGAGGATCACGGCGGTTGCTCCGAGCAGGAGCAGCAGCTTCACACGGTCGATCCGCCCTTGGCAAGGTTCGAGGGCTGTCGTCACAGATCAGCGCCCTTCCTGTGATCTTGGTGATATTCGGCGCTCCGCCGACGATGACCGAAAGGGTTCGCGAGTGAGTTGCCTCGCTGGCATCGACCAATTCGATGGCGGCCAGAGCCAGCGCAACTCCAGTGATCAACTCGGCGGCCCGGTCGTCATGCTGGATCCAAGCTTTCGTGGGCCACGCCCACAAGTTCGGGACCTCTGCGGCTCCCATCTCTCGCATGACTTCCGGCAGGAAGTAGCACCCTGCGGCCAGGGTCAACGCTTCGAGTGCCGCCGGCCGAGACGACGTCGCCGGGTCCAGGCCGTCGTAATCGCGAACTTCGGCCCGGGCCTGTTCGATGGTTTGCAGGAGTGCCGGCCGCCGATCGTCGATCCGCGGTCGTCCGGCAGGGCTGCCGGCACTGTCGGGGACAACAGTCAAGGTCCGACCGGTCCACGGCGGGGTGTGATGTTCGAGGGCGGCCAGGCCGAGCGCGGCGGCCAAGAGCAGCTCGTGGCGGCGGGATGGGCCGGCCCCCCAGCTACTGTCGGGCCAGATCCACCACAACGGCGCACCGGTGCGGCTTTGCTCCCTGGCCCACAGTGGTAGCAGGTAGCAGGCTGCGGCCGGTGCGATTCCCTCGACGTAGGCCTCGGCTGTGCTGGCCAGGGGACGGCCATCAGGGTCAACGAGCAGCTCCCATATCTCAACTGCCTCCGCCATGATTGTCGCGGCCGCCGATTGATCCCGAGCGGCCTGGCGGATGGTCATCAACGTCTCCTTGCGGTGGGCGGCGGTCATGGCGAAATGGTGTACGAGGCGAGCGGTTCTAGGACGACAGAATTGGGGTGCAAAAGATGAGCTGCAGCACCAGGATCCCGACCGGGACGCCGGGCGCCTCGGAGCGGCAAGGTAACCTCACGGGCTCACTGCGAGCAGACCGTCGGGGAAGACGCGGCTGATGATGTTGTAGGTGTGCTCGGGCAGTGCCTCTGCGTTGTCCTTGTCGTAGGCCCAGACCACTTCCCACGCGTGCCGATTCGCGGTGGCCATATCACCTGCTGCGGCCGCAACGATCATCAGATCGGTGAGGGGGACATCGGAGTAGGGATCTACCTCGTGACCAAGATTTGCAGCCCACCGGGCCTTGTCCAAGTCATTGACGCTCAGCGCAGCTTGGACTGCCCGGTGCGCCACATCGACGACCCAGCCGGGCATGAGTAGGTCCTCCCCGCGGTTTTCGTTGCACAGCCAGCCCCAACTGGTCCCGATGCGCGGCACAGTTGGCAAGACCCGTGTGGATTCCGGAAGCGGCCGACCACGAATCAGTTTCAGGGCTGCCTCGTAGTCCGCAATTCCCGATGGGTCCCCCACCTTCAATCGAGCATCGCCGCGTTTGCGGAGCCTTTGCATCAGCTCCACGTCGAGCAACCGATCCTCAAGCTTGTATGTGCCGTCGGTCGACAACGGCACGTAAGGCTCACCGGTCGCCGGATCGGTTCCCAGCCAACGGCGGATCTTGCTGACGGTCTCGTTACGGGTGCTCCGAGCGATTTGGCGAGCTTCGCCGGGTCGGCCTTCAGCCGGCCACAGGTCGATCGTGAACTTATCGAGCGAAACGCCACCTCGATGCAGAGCGAGGTAGACCACCACCTCGGTAAACCAGGCCAACCGCTTCGGGGTCTCACCGGCGGCGGCGACTTCCGCGGTCCCCAGGATGGAAATCCGAGGCCGACGGGGCGTATCCCGAGACCACCACTCGGCGAGGTCGTCGTCCAGAGTCGGATCCACACTCATCACCTTGGCCAATCGATCCTGGTCCAAAAGGTGCGCGGTCGACGCCGAGATCGGCAAGTCAGCATCAGCACGGGCAGGGTTATTCATAGCGTCCAGAAAATCGACAGGCTCCTCCATCGCCAACGCCGGTAGCAGAGCACCGGACCTGTCCATATCGACAGCCCAAGGTTCGTCGACGTCGGAGGCCGGGATCGGGTGGTCAACCTGTTCCGCCCGCTCAAACAACTCGATGATCAGGTCGACGTCCGCGGCGGTCATACACGCGGCGGTGATGGTGCCCTCCCCAAAAAGGCGCGGCAAGCGGAGGACACCGGCTGCGGTCACCTCCGCCGCCGCAATCTCCGCGGTGGACGGGCCGCCGCCCGTCATCACCACGGCGGTAGCGATCCGGCCCACACTGGCCAGCTCGACGAGCTGCGCTTGTAACTGGTCCAGATCGGCGGCTGGGATATTGCTCGCGTCGATCAACAGCACCTGCGGAGTCCAGGAATCACCTGCGATGTCACCTGACCGGGCGCGGAGAACGTCGGTACCCAACGTGCCCAACGCCGCCGGAACGGCTGCGACCCGGGCCTGCAGAGCACGGAGCACCACGCCCGTGGAAGCTGCATAGGCCAGGCGCTCAGAATTCAGGGCTACCAGCTTGCGGCCCCAACCCACCAAGGTCACGTTGAGACCATCTGACCAGCTCTGGTGGGCCAACTCTGTAGCGATGTGCGTCAGCAAGCCTCTGCACGCATCGGGATCGCCAGTCAAATTGACCGCCCCGAACCGTTCCAGGTCAACAAAAACCGTTTCGCCGTCGCGGCTGCCGATGCTGGTCAGTGTTGGTAGCGGGGCAAGTTGGTCGGCGGCGCCGTCGGCGGTGATGGGCAATTCCGCGGCGGCCGACAACAGCCAGGCCGCGCCGTCGGCGACGAACGGATCAGGGGCAGGTGCCGGGGTGGACAGCTGAAGCCGCATGCCGGCCGGTGACAGAGTGGCCCCGAGAATGTCGGGCACCTGTTCCTCAGCGCCGGCCAAGACGGTGCCGAGGCTGCGCAGAGCCATGTCCAGCCAGGCCACGTCGACCTCAGCTGCTTTGTCCCTCAAGGTCTTCTCGGCACGCACCTGCGGAAGGCTGGGAGGTGCACTTTGCCGACCAGGTCGACGGCCGCGGTGACCGCGCCTGCGGGCCAACACGAGGCCGCCCCAGACGGCACCGGCCGCAACTGCTGTGATCCCCAGGAGAGCGGCGACCGAGCTGACTTCGGAGCTGTCCGACGCCGCAATGACCGCTGACCCGTGTGCTGTGGGGGTAGCGGTGAGCGTGGTGGGGGTCGCAGCGGGA